>ERZ761607.82-NODE-82-length-218079-cov-12.530845_pt1 | contig 218079 bp, 192 predicted proteins | sample MGYA00511164_ERZ761607 | MGnify/ENA primary metagenome ERZ761607 (study PRJEB28899, sample SAMN02445080) | bioreactor sludge metagenome | biome: EBPR sludge | place: Australia: Brisbane, Thorneside Wastewater Treatment Plant | collected 2011-06-22 ... | reverse complement strand
ATGTTGTTGGCGGCCGCATCGCGCTGGCGCATCACATAATCCTTATCGTTCACGAGGTTTTCCTTTGGGATTTGGTACTGGATTTTTTCGGGGGATACAAAAAGCGTTGTGTTTGAGAGTTGTACCGCTTTTCGGTCGTAGGCTTTCAGCACTTTCTCCAGCGAATCAATTTTCCCAACCGTAAAATCGAAATCCTGTTTCGCTTTCCGGATTTTCAACTCTTTATAAAACTCAGAGATTTTCTCAATGAAAAGGTAACTCACAGGGCCAACCAGTTTTTCATCAGTAGAACTGAAATTGATTTCCAGGATGCCATTCTTGTTGATCCTTGCGGCAAACCCATTCTTCAGCAGGTTCCCACCTACTGCCGCGAGGTTTACGGAATCGGATGGGATTTTGATGGATGATTTATAAAACGGCTTATGGTCGTTATAAGTTTGGATCAGCACTTCGGCAACCGTCTTGTTGCCTTTGTCAGCCATACGCTCCATAGCCACTGCTTCGCGTGTATTGCGGCTCAGCGCCAGCTCCACGATATTGATGGAAGCGTCCTGGCTGAAACTCTTTGGTGTTTCCGATAAACCAAGCAACCCGCTTAAGGCAGTGGTTGCCGCGGAATTATCGTTGGAAGCAGTTAATGGGAAAACCGATGCCCTGGAACTGTACACAGGCGCCACCGATTTGGCGTAAATGAATAATAAGGCGGCGAAAATGATGCCCACAACCAGGTACAGGAATTTCAATTTCCTGAGCCTGCGAAAAATGCCCCTGATGAGTTCCTGGTAAGTCACGGTTTGCGTTTTATTGGGTGTAACGGAATATGATGGCAGTCAGCAATACGGGTACTGCAGCCACAATGGTTGATTTCACAATGTCAGACATTTCCTGTCCTTCAGGCCTGGAAGGCACATTCACTATACAGCCTTCTTCCACTTTTGGATAAAACCTCATGAACAGGAATGTTTTGGTGCGCCTGCTTCGGCCGTTGGCATACGTTACGTAAATGCGTTTGCGCCATGGGCGTACACCAAATCCACCGGCTTTATCAATATAATATCCCAACTTGGTATGCGATTTATCAAACGCGATTTTCAAAGGCGATTGCACTTTGCCCTGTACACTTACAAACGGATTGATTTCCGGCACCACCACCACATCGCCTTCCTGGAGCACCACATCGTATTGCGACCCAGGGTTCTTCATGGCTTTGTATAAATCGATGCTCACAGGTTCGTCGATGGCTTTCTTCTTGGCCAGCAGGGCACTATCGATCATCAGGTTTCCCGAAGAATCGGTCACCGCTTTATCATCTAATTTGTCTACAATCTTCTCCCGGAAAAATTCGCTTTTATTGCGGTACAAAACCGCGCCCGCGAGATTGGCATTGTCGCGAACACCGCCCGCACGTTGGAGGTATGATGAAAGCCTCTCGTATTTACTCAGCCTTGGATAATACCCGGGATAAGTGACCAGGCCACGCAATTCAATATTTTGCTGTAACTCAAATGAAGGGTTCTTACGTACATACACCTGGTCGTATGGGCGCAACATCACTTTTGCCGCCATCGAATCCAGTTGCAGGTCCGGGAGGATGGCATAAGAGCGAACAATGGTTTGTGTGGGTTTGAGGCCCTTCTTAGCCGAGTCGATGTCAACTATACTGGCAATTTCGAGCCTTCCAAATTCAGCGGTGGGTTTGATGCCCCCGGAGAGATAGAGCAGGTCCTGCAGGGTCATGCCGCCGTATTTGCGTACGCGGCCCGGTCGGCGTACTTCACCTGAAACATCAACATATTGTGATTCGCCAAACTCGCTTTGTGCAAACAATTGCACAATATCATTTGACTGGAGCTGGATATTGCCGACGCTGCTGACAAGGTTATTGTTGATATCTGATAAGTCAACTTCCAGCCTGTCTGACTGCAAATTGGTTGAATCGCCCGCACCCCTGAAAATATAAGCCCTGGGCAAATATGTGTTGCGGGTAACACCTCCCGCGCGGTTGATCAGGTCAAAAAGCCTGTCGTTGTTTTTAAGTTCGTACATACCCGGGTAAGTCACTTCTCCCCTTACTTCCACTTTATTTGAGATACCCGGTTTCACCAGGTCAACCTTCACTACGTCACCATCCTGCAGGAGAAAATCTTCATTAGCGATTTTCATAATAGCATTGGCATTCACATCGCGCTGAACCTGCTTTTCATTTTCGGTGCGGATGACTTTTAATCCCGAAGCAAAAGCGTCCGCATTCAGCCCGCCCGTATATTTGAGCAGTGCGCGGATACCCTCATCTTTGCGGAGCTGGTAATACATTGGCCTTTTAAACTGTCCTGTTGCCAGCACTTTTTTCTCCATGAAACCCACCACTACAAAATCGTTATTCTGCAGGTACATGTGTTTGCCTACATCGCCGGTACTGAGGTATTTATACACATCTATGGAATCAATCAAACGGCCGTTGCGTTTGATTTGAATGTGGCGAAGGTTCCCGAACTCATTGACGCCGCCTGCCTTCGCGATCACATTAAACGCGTTTGAAAATGCTGAAACCGTTATGGGTCCGGGGTTAACCACCTCGCCCACCACATTCACATTAATGCTGCGCGGCTGGCCCAGCGATACGGAGATATTTGTTCCGGATGGCACCACATTGCGAAAGCGCGAATACACGAGTGAGCGCATATTTTCAAACGTGAGCCCCTGTACATTAATCTTTCCCAATCCCTGCGGAAATATCGCGCCATCGCGGGCAACCACATAACTTTCCTGGAACTCGGCGCCGCCCCAAAGTGAAACCACGATATAATCTCCTACGCCTATCGGGTAATCGAGGGGAGGAGTAGATAATTCACTGAGGTCGGCCACGGCGCTATTGATAAACACATTGGCGCCATAGGTTTTATCCGGACTATATGCGTTCTTTTTCACATCATCTGCAATGACACTATCCTTTTCGAGTTTCGAGGATTTGAGTTCTTTTTGCAATTCCGCATTTTTGTCCTTGCCTGCATTCTCTTTGTTTTTGTCGTTCAACAATGCCGACAACTGGGCAGGGGTCATGCTTTTAGGGTCAATCTGGCCGGGCAGAATTTCGGATGGGATCTGTTGGCCGAGCGGCGGTTGACAAATGGCCGGGACGGTTAAGATGAGCAGTAGGGATACGAACAAAACGTTCAGCACATACCTGGCTGGGGTTTGATGCATTTCTTTTAGGATTGGGTTTTACAGAAATCAGTAACAAATATAAATGAATATAATCATTTAAGCGGGTCTTGCATGAGCGCCTGGCATTCGCCCCATATTTCCTTCAACACATCGGCAGCAGGTTTGATCTCATCAATCAATGCGGCAACCTGCCCAATTTCCAATTCACCTTCGCTCAAATCGCCTTCAAACATACCTTTCTTAGCCCTTCCCCTTCCCAACAATTGCGCCAGTTCTTCGGATGATGCACAACGCGATTCCGCTTCCAGCACCTGCTTGCAAAAATCATTCCTGATCAACCTTACGGGTGTCAGTTGCTTCAAGGCAAGAATCGTATCGCCTTCTTTGGCTTTCACAACCTCTTCCTTAAAAGCCAGGTGGCTTGAGGCCTCCGGCGTAGCCACAAAACGGCTTCCTATTTGAACAGCCGAAGCGCCGAGTATCATTGCAGCCAGCATTTGCCTGCCGGTTGCGATACCGCCTGCCGCGATCACCGGAATATCGACGGCCCTGCACACGGCAGGAATCAAAACCATGGTAGTAGTTTCTTCCCTGCCATTATGCCCACCGGCTTCAAAACCCTCGGCTACAACCGCGTCGCATCCGGCTTCCGCCGCTTTCATGGCAAACTTGCTGCTGCTCACCACATGCACCACTTTAATGCCGTGATCCTTTAATAACGGCGTCCACGTACGCGGATTACCTGCTGAACTGAACACAATGGGCACTTGTTCGTCGATAATAGTTTGGATATGTTTGTCGATATCAGGATACAATAAGGGTATGTTCACCCCAAAAGGCTTATCAGTAGCGGCTTTGCATTTCCTGATCTGCTCTTTCAACACTTCCGGGTACATGCTGCCCGCACCCAGCAAGCCAAGTCCACCGGCGTTACTAACGGCACTGGCTAAACGCCAGCCGCTGGCCCAGATCATGCCGGCCTGGATGATGGGCGCTTCGATGTTAAATAAGCGGGTAATATTATTTTGAAACATACGCGATGATTAAATCCGGCGGAAAGATAGGATTTTCATCGCAAGGGCATTACGTACTGCTGCCTGCGCTCAAATCAATGGCCGTATTGTCCCCGATATTCAGGTGGCGGCTTCCCCCTTTCACTTCCGCATCGCTGCCTATGAGCGACTGGCTGAGGATGATTTCATGCAATTCGGAATAATCGCCTATAATGGAATCGCGGATAATAGATTTATGGATGCTGGCATTTTCGCCGATGGCCACATTGGGGCCAATCACGGAATGGCGGATGCTGCAACCCTTGCCAATACTTACGGGAGGGATAATGATGCTGTTTTCAAATCCATGCTCATCAACCAACTGTCCGCCGAATTTTTTCAATAATATGGCATTGGATTCAAGCAAAGATTCTTTCTTTCCGCAATCAAACCAGTTGGTCACTTTAAACGACTGAAAGCGGGCCCCGCGCTGGATCATGCATTCGAGGGCTTCCGTCAGGCTGAACTCCTCGTAGCTTGTCTTTACGCCGGTGATCTGGTGCAGGCACTCAAAAAGTGTAGCGGTTTCTTTGATTTTATAGACACCCACGAGTGCCATATTGCTTTTTGGAATAGAAGGTTTTTCCACTACCCTGGTAATAAATCCATGCTCATCAATTTCAGCGACCCCAAAATTGCGCGGGTCGTCTACTTTTTTCACGCCCAGCATGGAATGAGGGGCTTCCATGATTTCTTTTACATCGTACTCCGCGATGGTATCCCCCAGCACAATCAGGATTTCATCCTGGCCTACAATATGCCGCGTAAGGTCAATGGCATGGCCGGTTCCATGACGTTCACTTTGCGTTACAAAATGGCATTTCAAATCGGAGTAATGCTGGTTTACATAATCCTGGATTTTATCGCCCAGGTAACCAATGATGAAAATAAAATCCTTGATGCCTGCATCCTTAAGCTGATCAATGATGATGCTGAGGATGGTTTTTCCGGCCAGTGGGATCAGTGCCTTAGGTTGTGTATAGGTATGTGGTCGAAGCCTGGTACCGGCACCGGCCACGGGAATGATTGCTTTCATGTTTCTGTTGCCTGTTTTCGGGCTTTCCTTGAACAATAGCGCTTCCCGCCATGCAAACGGGGGAGTGAAAGTACTGATTTTTGTGTAACGCGCACACATTATTAATACCCAATATGCGCCATTATCCTGCACATCATCGTGTTGAATCAGGCGAGGGTCGTTATATTTGTCTCTCAAAATTCATCTATGAAGCACGACAAAGCCCTTTTTGACCTGATCAACCTGGAACTGCAGCGGCAACGCCAGGGTATAGAACTGATTGCCAGTGAGAACTTCACCAGTTTGCAGGTGATGCAGGCCATGGGCAGTTCCCTGACCAACAAATATGCTGAAGGCTATCCCGGCCGCCGGTATTATGGCGGTTGCGAGATTGTTGACCAGGTGGAACAACTGGCGATTGACAGGATCAGGGAGGTTTTTAACTGTGCTTATGCCAATGTACAACCACATAGCGGCGCCCAGGCCAACGCGGCATTGATGATGGCCATCCTGCAACCGGGCGACCCCATCCTTGGGCTTGACCTCAGCATGGGCGGCCACCTGACCCATGGCTCCCCGGTGAATTTTTCAGGCAAACTGTACAAGCCGCATTTTTATGGCGTGCAAAAAGAAACAGGGTTGCTTGATTACGAAATGCTGGAAGAAAAGGCCCGCAGTGTGAAACCCAAACTGATCATCTGTGGTGCATCCGCATACAGCCGCGATATCGACTATGCCCGCATCCGAAAGGTTGCCGATGAAGTTGGCGCATTTGTATTATGCGATATGGCCCACCCCGCAGGTTTGATCGCGAAAGGCCTGTTATCATCCCCATTCGAACATTGCCATTTTGTAACCAGTACCACACATAAAACATTGCGTGGCCCCAGGGGCGGCATCATCCTGATGAAACAGGATTTTGAAAACCCGTTTGGGTTGAAAGACGTGAAAGGAAATATCCGGATGATGAGCAACCTGATAGACATGGCTGTTTTTCCGGGCACACAGGGTGGCCCGCTGGAACATGTGATCGCCGCGAAAGCCGTTGCTTTTGGTGAAATCCTCACCGACGATTTCACCGTGTATGCAAAACAGGTTAAAGCCAACGCTCAGGCCATGGCTAAAGCTTTGGTGGCCCGCGATTATCAAATTATCAGCGGGGGCACCGATAACCACCTGATGCTGATTGACCTGAGGAATAAAAACATCACCGGGAAAAAGGCACAGGAAACACTCGACAAAGCGCATATCACCCTGAACAAAAACGCGGTTCCCTTTGATGACAAAAGCCCGTTTGTAACCAGCGGTATCCGTATTGGCGTACCGGCCATTACTACCAGGGGTTTACAAGAAGCGCATATGGAAACCGTTGTTGAAATGATTGACCGCGTGTTGATGCATATTGACGATGAGGGCACCATCGGGAAAGTGCGGGAAGATGTCAAAGCGTTTATGGCTCAGTTTCCATTATACCCAGAACTGGGATAACCCTAAAAACAATTGTATGATTCAAAGGATACAAACCATTTGGATGCTATTGGCATCCGTTTGCGCATTTTTGAGCATTAAACTCCCATTTTTTGTAGGCACCAAACCAAGCGGGGAAAGCTCATACCAGCTTAACGGTTCTGAAAATTTCGCGCTGCTTGCGCTGACCATCGCCATTGGGATTGTGTCGCTGGTAGCCATTTTTTTATACCGTGACCGGAAAACCCAAATGCGTCTATGCGTGGCCGGTATCATGCTCGAGGTCATACTCCTGTTCCTGTATTACCAAAAATCCTCTTCCTATACCGCGGGCACTTATGCCTTAACGGCTTTGTTGCAGGCTTTGATATTATTCCTTTTGTTCCTGGCCATCCGGGGCATCCGCAACGACAACCGCATCATACGCGAAAGCGACCGCCTTCGTTGATTACAGGAATCGGCCTGTAGGGCTGCCCGCTTTCTTTTTGAGATCGGCGGGTTTACCGGCAAATACAAGTTCACCGCCATGGTCGCCTGCACCCGGCCCCAGTTCAATGATCCAGTCGCAGCAGCGAAGCACGTCCGTATTGTGTTCAATGACGAGGATGGAATGGCCCTGGTCGATCAGTGCGTAAAATGACGCGAGTAATTTATTGATATCATGGAAATGAAGCCCGGTGGTGGGTTCATCGAAAATGAATAAAATACCGCCCTCCGCCGAAGGGCCTTTGCCCCGGCCAAGGAAGGAAGCCAGTTTCACGCGTTGTGCTTCTCCACCCGACAAGGTGTTGGAAGATTGCCCCAGTTTAACATAACCCAGGCCCACATCACTCAGCGGCTGCAGCCTGCGTGCAATGTCATGGCCATCTTTAGGCCCAAGTTTAAAAAATTCAATTGCCTGGTCAACACTCATCTCCAGCACATCATGTATATTCTTCTGCTCAAAGGTAACCTCCAGCACTTCATCCTTAAAGCGTTTCCCTTTGCATGATTCACATTCGAGGTGCACATCGGCCAGGAACTGCATTTCCACAATTTGTTCGCCCTCGCCCTTACAGGTATCGCAACGCCCGCCATCCACATTAAAAGAGAAATGTTTTGGCTGAAAACCCCTCATCTTACTTAAAGGCTGGCGTGCATAAAGATCACGGATCTCGTCATAAGCCTTGATATACGTAACCGGGTTGCTCCTGCTTGATTTACCAATGGGGTTTTGATCAACGAGTTCAACCTGGCGGATCAAATCGATATCACCATGGATCGTCCGGAACAACCCCGGCTTTTCCGAAGTACCATCCTTCAGTTTCATCAATGCCGGATAAAGGATCTGGCGAACCAGGGTGGTTTTACCGCTGCCGCTCACGCCGCTCACGGCACACAATACATTCAACGGAAACTGCACCGTTACATTTTTCAGGTTGTTCTGTTTACAACCTTCAAGGGTCACCGACCTGTTCCAACTTCGTGTAACCTTTGGCGGTAGTATCTTCATGCTGCCGGATAAATATTGCCCGGTCAGGCTCTTTGCATTCCTGGTGATGGCATCATAATCCCCTTCGGCCACAACTTCGCCACCCAAATGACTGGCGTGCGGCCCCATGTCGATGATATGGTCTGCCTGGCGCATCATCATGTCATCATGCTCCACCACCACAACGGTATTGCCCAGGTCGCGGAGCTCTTTCAGTACGGCAATCAGTTTTTCCGTATCCCTGCTGTGAAGTCCGATCGACGGTTCGTCGAGGATATACAGGGAATTGGTCAGGTTACTGCCGAGGCTGCGGGTGAGTTGTATGCGCTGGCTTTCCCCACCACTGAGGCTATTGGCCAAACGGTTCAGCGTGAGGTAACCGAGGCCTACATCCTTGAGTGTTTTGAGCCGATGCAGGATTTCGGAAAGGATCCGTTTGGCAACCTGCTGATCATATTCCGAAAGTATTAATTCATGGAACCATTGATAGAGTTCGGTAACGGGCATTTCACCTAATTCGCCGATATGCTTTCCCTCGATCCGAACATACAAGGCTTCTTTGCGTAAACGGTATCCATGGCAGGAAGTGCAGGTGGTGCGCCCCCTGTACCTGCTGAGTAAAACCCTGTATTGTACTTTGTAGAGGTTCTGTTCCACTTCGGTAAAAAAATCATCAATGCCGCTTACCTGCTTGTTTCCTTTCCAGAGCAGGTTGAGTTGCTCCTCCGTAAGGTCCAGTATTGGCTTATGCACCGGGAAATCATATTTGGATGCGGACCTGATAAAGGCATCTTTCCATTTGGCCAACTTCTCCCCTTTCCAGGGCGCTACGGCGCCTTCATATACGCTCAACCTTTTATCTGGGATCACCAGGTCGGGGTCAATGCCCAGGATTTGCGAAAAGCCTTCACAAACCGGGCATGCGCCAAAGGGGTTATTAAAAGAAAACAGGTTGGGCACCGGCTCTTCGAATACCATACCATCGAGTTCAAACCGGTCACTGAATAACAACTTTTTCTTTCCATCCACCTCAAGTTCCAATGAACCCTCACCTTCAAAAAAAGCTGTACTAACGGAGTCGGATATACGATGGATATCCTCTTCGTCGAATAATTTGACGACCAGTCGATCCACAAGTATATACAATCCGCTGTCCTGCTGATAGGCTGCCGCGATCTTCTTATTCCCGGGCCCATCCTCCAGCAATTCATCAATTTGATGCATGGCACCTTCGTGATAGATCCTGGAGAATCCTTTCTGGAGCAGGATATTTAATTCCTCTTCAAGTTTTCTTTTGGCATTTCTTTTCCAGGGCGCCATGATCAATACACGGCTCCCTTCGCGGAGTGCCTTGATGGCGTCCACCACATCAGATACATCATCTTTTTTAACCACCCTTCCGCTGACCGGGGAAATGGTTTTCCCGATGCGTGCATACAGCAGCCGCAGGTAATCATAAATCTCCGTCATGCTTCCCACCGTGCTGCGCGGTGTACGTGTGATCACTTTTTGTTCGATGGCTATCGCGGGGCAAAGCCCTTTGATATTATCAACGTCGGGCTTGTTCATACGCTGCATGAACTGGCGTGCATAGGCGCTAAGGCTTTCCGCATACCGCCGCTGCCCTTCGGCAAAAAGGGTGTCGATGGTGAGGGATGATTTTCCGGAACCGGATACACCTGTAACAACCACCAGTTTCTGGCGGGGTATCTCTACCGTAACATTTTTCAGGTTATGTACCCGCGCACCCTGGATATGAATACCGGACAATGGTGCGATGGGTTGAGCTTTCTTTTGCTTTGATGGAGTGGATGCTGGCATGGCTTAGACAACAAAATTAAAGGCAAGGGGTTGCATTACCACGTAAACTTTCATGCTGGCTTTACAGGTAAATTAAAAATGAAACCTGCCATAACGAGCCTGCATGAAAAAAATTATGCGCATATTTCCTCCATTATATATACATATTATGTATCAACAGAATCTGCGTGTAAATGAAACCGTTACCCATACACTAAAAAAATATTTTATAAAAAAATGTCAAAAAAAATTTGGCAGATTGAAATTTATGACTATTTTCACATTCCAATATCCAATATAAGTGAAAAGCCTGAATGCCTTTCTCACGCCTTCTACGCCTTTTTCCCCGTTATTGGTTTATTGGTCCAAAATCTAAGTCCTAAACCTTTTTAAACTGTAGAAGTGTTATGAAAAACCTCAAAATCCAACCCGACCAGGAACTCGTACGTGCTTACATCAACGGAGATTCCAACGCCCTTTCCACTTTAGTTGACAGGTACAAAGACAAAATTTACACATCTATTTACCTGTTGGTAAAAGACAAGTACCTCGCAGAAGACATTTTCCAGGACGTTTTTATCCGCATCATCGACACCCTCCGCGGTGGCCGTTACACCGATGAAGGTAAGTTCCTCCCCTGGGCCATGAGGATCGCGCACAACCTCTGTGTTGATCATTTCAGGAAAGTAAAACGCAGCCCCAGCATCAAAACAAGTGATGACCGCGACATTTTTGAAGTACTGAACTTCTCTGAAGCCGGTGCCGACCAGCGCATGATGGCTGATCAAAGCCATGACAAGGTTCGTAAGATGATTGACCTCCTGCCGGAAGACCAGCGCGAAGTGATCATCCTGCGCCACTATGCCGACCTGAGCTTCAAGGAAATTTCAGCGCTCACCAAATGCAGCATCAATACCGCACTCGGACGCATGCGCTACGGGCTCATCAACCTCCGCAAGATGATGGCCGAAAAACAAATTGCCCTTTAATCAGCGATTATTTACATAAAAAGAGCCCGCCTGAACAGCGGGCTTTTATTTTATATAACGATAACGCATAAACGAAATTAAGGGGCCCCCTTATTGAATTCCTTCAGGCCGCACTGTAACCAGGATAGATACTCATTGGCGGAAGGTGTATAACCAACTGGTTCCGTCAGCAATTCTTCTTTAGTACTGATGATCGCGTATAATGGCTGCGCGTTGTTGGCGAAATTCTCCGTTTCGAAAGTTGCCCAAAGATCGCCTACGGTGCGTATCTCCTTTTCTGATCCATCCTTACCCTTATACACGAACTGCTTACCGGCCGGCAGCAAGGCTTTATCATCCACATACAGGGACACCACAATGAAACTGTCTTTCATCAACCGGTACACTTCAGGCTGCGTCCAAACCTTTTCCTCCATCCTCCTGCAATTCACGCAGGCATATCCTGTGAAATCAATCAGCATAGGCTTATTCTCCGCCCTGGCCATCGCCAACCCTTCTTCATAATCCTTTGTGCAACGGAGCCCGAGCACACATTCCGATTCCTTCTGGTACAGGCTGTAATACATGGGCGGCGGGAAACCACTGATCAGCGTGAGGTTCGACCACTTGGGGTTATTGGTTAAACCCGGCAGGAGGTAGAGCGTAAATAAACCGGTCAGTATGCCCAACCCTATCCTGGCGGGGTGCAGTTTCTTTATTGGTGAATCATGCGGGAAACGGATCAAACCAAACAGGTACAATGTTAAGCCCGCGCTGATGATTACCCAAATGGCAATGAACAATTCCCTCTTCAGCAAGCCCCAATGCTTGACCAGGTCTGCATTTGACAGGAATTTTAATGCCAGCGCCAGTTCTGCGAAACCCAATACCACTTTAACGGTGTTCAACCAGCCGCCCGATTTGGGTAAAGAAGCCAGCCAGTTGGGAAAAAGGGCAAACAAAGCGAAAGGCAATGCCAGCGCGAAACCAAACCCTGCCATTCCAGCCGTTAACTGCATGGCACCGCCACTGGCCGTTAAAGAGCCCGCCAGCAATGAACCCAGGATTGGGCCGGTGCAGGAAAAAGAAACAATTGCCAGGGTGAGGGCCATGAAAAATATGCCTGCGATATTGCCCAGGCCTGCCTTGCTATCTGTTTTGCCTGACATGGAAGCCGGTAAACTGATATCGTAAAAACCAAAAAACGAAAAAGCGAAAATGACAAATACGATAAAGAACAGCAGGTTCAGGTAAACATTTGTTGAGATATTATTGAGTATCTCCGGGTTCAATGTATCAAGGAAATGAAACGGCAGGCTCAAGCCCACGTAAATTAAGAGGATAAAGAACCCGTACAACATGGCGTTGCGGATACCCATGCCTTTTGACTGCGCTTTTTTGGTAAAGAAAGAAACCGTCAGCGGGATCATGGGAAACACACAGGGCGTGAGCAGGGCAACCAATCCCGCCAGGAAACCCAGTAAAAACAGGCTTCCCAGCCCACGGGAAGATTCTTCCGCAGATTGACTGATACCGGTACTCGTTCCGCAGGTTGTTTTGGGATTTTTTATATCGATGGTCGGGATCAACACCCTTGTAGCCAGTGCCGCTGTATTTGATTTTCCTTCAGGCGATAAATAAAGTTTGATCTCCTCAGGAATAAACTCGCCTTTGCCACCCAACTCGTATTCCATCCTCACCCGGAAAGGGCCTTCGGCATTTTCGGTTGTCCCTAACCGGTAGCTTACGCTCAGGCTGTCTGTTATAACCTTTTTTGTATGACCGTCGAAAATCGGGTCTTGTATATTTTTTTGCAAACCGCCAATCACCAGGGATGATTGTGGTATCAGTGAATCGTTTACATAAAACCTCAAACCTTCCAAGCCATCTTCCCCATCCGCGAATGCATACACAAATGCCCCTGAAGGAAGTGCGGCCCTGGCCCGGATTGTCATTCCGGCATCAGGTGATTTTACCACAGCGCCTTGCCAGTTGAGCCTGGCTGAATCCTGCGCGGAGGCGAATATTGCCGTGAAAAAACTAAGGGCGGTTAGCAGTAGAAATTTTTGCATGTTGGAAGCGCTAAAAAAAATCCCGATGATTGTTATCGGGACATAAAAAATGGGTGATTATTTTCCATCAATCTTCACAGAGAAAGGAACTGATTTGGGCGGCAGGCAGCGGTTGTCGTTGCACACCATATAGGTGACCGTTCCCTTCACCAAAGTGGCCGCGCTTGATTTGAGTTTTACTTTCTGTATGAAATCAACTTTATTGCTGTAATACTTAAGCGTTGACTGAAAATTGGGATCGTAAGATTTCTCGAGCTTGCCTGATTCCACCACTGCGCCCTCCAGTTTAACGAGCGGATTTTTATCGAAGCTGATGGTTGTTGGTTCCGGTCCCTCGCCTGCATCCTGCGCATACAAATGCCATTTAGGGTCAATTTGTGCGGTCAGGTGAAGTTCATAGGTTTTATCCGCCAGCTTCTTGGCAGTGTATGACCATTTCACAGGATTCTCGATTTGCGCGAAACCCGTCAGGCCCATCAAAGCCGAAAAAAATATCGTGTATACTATTTTCAACATGTAAAACGGTGTTTTATAACTGCAAAATTACAATGCGGGGACGAGCGCCCCTGTTAAAGTCTGTTAATTGTGGGGGGTTATGCCAAACAGGCTCCTGAATATTTCCAAGCCATCTGTATTTCCCAGGTCCTGGCTGCAGGCCCGTTCAGGGTGCGGCATCATGCCAAACACATTCCTGTCTGCATTACAAATGCCAGCAATGTGTTGAAGGGCTCCGTTCGGGTTGCTTTCGGGGGTCGACTGCCCCTCTTCATTGCAGTAATAATACAGCACCTGGTTGTTGGAGATGATGGTATCCAATACCTCAGGAGAGGCATAGTACCTTCCTTCACCGTGCGCGATGGGGATGGTAAGCACACGTTTTTGATTGCTTTCGGTACCCGGGCGCAGCCGGACATTGCGGCAGATGAATTGCTGGCCAGCATTCCGGAGCAAGACGCCCGGTAATAATCCGCTCTCGCATAAAATCTGGAAGCCATTGCATACACCCAATACTTTTCCTCCTTTTTGGGCAAACCGGACCACTTCCTGCATCATTGGGCTGAACCGTGCGATGGCGCCGCAACGCAGGTAATCGCCATAACTGAACCCGCCGGGCAACACAATGCAATCATCCTCCCTAAACATCGACAAATCCTTATCCTTATGCCATAGCATGACAACTTCCTGCTGTAGGTCCTGCGAGAGTGCTTCAGCCATGTCACGGTCGCAATTGGAGCCTGGGAAAACAACAACCCCGAATTTCATGATAAGCGTTTTTGGGTTCAGCGCAAAGGTATAACAGGGCGCTTGATTTACCTGATAAAATAACCGTTGATGACGGCAAGTGCAAGAAGCCCCCAATGCATGACCCAGCCATACCATTTACGATCGGGGTAAAACAGGCCCGCAGCCATGATTGCCGCGACCGGTGCCAGTACAAGTATCCAGTTATCCGGGCCAAATGAACCGGCCAGCAGAGGCATCAATAAACCGGTAATTAAGTACACATAAATCAGGCCCCAGCATTTGCGGGATTGCACAAGCAGCCGGTTCAGGCTGTTTTGCACAAAGACAGAGCCCACCAACAGGGCCAGCAGGATAAGCCCAAGGGCCAGGTATGTACTGATGGTTTTATGAAAACCCGAAGACACAAACCTCACACTGGGCAACTCAAAGTCCTGCCATTGGTCAGTTAAAAAAATCCATGCAGCATAAAAATATGCAGGGGCCAGCATACCCAGGAAGGCGGTGATCCATTCCGTTAGCTTGAAGGGACGTGTGATGGATAAGCCCACAACGACCAGCAGGATAAAGGCGAGGCCCGGAAAATAAAATAGTGTGGCTGTGCCCAATGCCATACCGATATTGAATACGATGCTCCTGCCGTTGGGATGGTTGTATAAGCGGCTGAGTTGTGAGAGTATCCAAACCAAAAATGTAGCCATAATCAATGGGGCCGAAAGAACCCTCCACTCAGGTAGTGTGGCGGTGATGAGCAGGTAACTCATGGCCGGAAGGTAATTGGGCTTGGGGAGCATTTTCTGGCGGTTTACCAGGTTGTTGATCCCGATGGCTTGTAAATAAATGAGTACAAATGCGATGATGCTGAACAACCAGGGAAATGCAGTGCCTGCTGGTTCGATCCAATGTATGAGATAGCGATAGAAATACCCGTCGGTAGCGGCAGTGGTAGGTTCAACCGGGTGCCATAGGAAGGGGATGTGGAGGACTAATCCATACATCAACAACAGAAAATGATTGATGGGGTTATTGGCTTTGAATGTGCCTGTCACTATGCCGGTTTATGCGGTTGTTAAAGATATAGCTGCAAAAAAAGACAATTCCGGTTAATTCAAAAAATGTGCCGGGAAGCTTAATCCGGAAAATCAATCTTGGCAAAGGAAATATAGCCCAGGTACACATACGGTATGATCACTTGACGGGCTCCTACCTGTTTGGCCAGCCGGGGCATGAACCCATACCCCATTTCTGTGCTGCGCACCGTGGGATAGCGGTTGATTTGCCCGTCGGGCTGCAATGCGTGGTTACTGATGATTTGTTTCTGATTGTCTTTGTCAATGAATAAAAACCTGATTTCACTGCCCGCGTTGAATGTGGAGAAGGATAAAAAGTTTTCCGTATCTACATCATACTGCTTTTTGTGTATGACGTTGTTCCATTGCAACCGCAAAGCGCTGTCAAGGCTGAGAATGATGATATCGTTGTAGTAATATCGCGTATTCATATCCCGGTTGCCCAGCGACCATGGCCGGTAGCCATAATAGTAATATGGGTTATTGATGAAGAAGTCGTTGGCGGTACCCGAATAAAAATTATTATAGAACCTGTAATTCCTGTTCCAGATATTGTTGTAAATATTTTCGGTATAATATTCTTCAGCAGCCAGCACGAAGCCGCCTTTCTTTTTAAGCACGGTGTACCTGATATTCAGGTTTTCGAAAGCGAACCTCGATTTATCGGATGGGTTCAGCAGCAACCTGAGGGAATCTGAGAATGGGTTGAATACGGCCCTGACAGGCTTTTCGCCATTCATATCAATGAGGGCCGTGAATAAGCCTTCCACATAATCGCCCTTTTTGGGTTCATAGCACGCGTTGACAAGATAATAACGGTTAAGGTTATCCGCTTTTATGTTCACTTCATTCACATACTGATCATTCAGGTCGATGCGATAAACCCTGAACGTATCCATCCCGGGTTTGTGGAGGCTGACGTGGATGCTGTTATTCCTTTGCCTCCTTGATTTTCCCGTTCCGCGGGCAAAGAGGAAACTGCCGTCATTATCAAGCACCAGTTCGCTGAAAAAATCCCTCCTGTCATCATATTTGATGAGTTGCCGGGTACTGTCGATCTGGTTCATGTCCTTATCAAAAAGCCTTGTGGCAATCGTGAGCCAGTCGTTCTTCACCTGGCGCTTGTAGATGAGTATTTTTTCCTTGTTCTCGCTATAAGCAACCGAGTAAATTTTATTATCCGCGAAAAAACCAACCCTTGTGGTATCCAGCACGACAGGTTCCGACAATAACTCGCAACGCTCATTCATCTTTACCGCCTTGCAATACACGACATTGTTCCGCTGAAACTGGTAAATGAGGTAGAGGAAATTATTGTAATTGATAAAATCGACATTAAATGTTTTCTCGTCCAGGAAATCCAATTGCTTGTGTTGCGCGATCCGCATTTTCTGGTCATACCCCGTAATAAAATGCTTTCGGTTGATAATTTTGTACACGAGGTAGCTGCTGTCGAACCTGCCAAGAATTTCAAAATAAGTATCCCTGCCCTCTTTCTTGTTATATTCGGAATACGTGATGCGCTGTGCCATGGCCGTTTGCAGGCCGGCGGAACAAATCAGCAGGAAAACAAATAAGCGACGCATGATCAAAATGTTATGGCTTAAAGATACGATGATTGTAGCTTTGGGCTGTCCTCATAACAGGAGAAACAATCCTGTATGAAAATTGTTACAGTAATATGACGAACCCGCAACAAATCCTGGTTACAGGTGGCACTGGCTTTATAGGCAGGCGGCTGGTGGGCCACTTGCTACAAAATGGCCACCGCGTGACCATCCTGAGCCGCAACCCTTCCGGATCAGGCAACCACCCCAACCTGAGCTATGCCAAATGGGATATAAAAAACCAATTCATAGAACCCTGGGCGATTGAAACCGCTGACAGCATCATTCACCTTGCCGGCGCAGGTGTGGTAGATAAGCCCTGGACCAAAGCCTATAAACAGGAGATCATTGACAGCCGTGTGAACAGCAGCCGGTTGCTGATCAACAGCATACGCTCAAAGCCGCACCATGTTCGGAATTTCATCAGTTCTTCAGCGATTGGGTGGTATGGGCCGGACCATGATCCGGTAAAACCATTTATTGAAACCGACCCGGCTTCGGAAGCGTTTTTAGGGTACTCGTGCCGGTTATGGGAAGAAAGCGTAGACGAAGCCGCCAGCCTGGGCATCAGGGTCTGCAAACTGCGCACAGGCATTGTGCTTGGCCATGGCGGTGGTGCGCTCACCGAATTTAGAAAACCATTACGGATGGGTGTAGCAGCGATTCTCGGATCCGGGAAACAGGTGGTGAGCTGGATACATATTGATGACCTGTGCCGGATGTTTTTGCATTGTATTTCTCACGAAGGGTTACAAGGAGCGTATAATGCCGTGGCGCCTTCGCCGGTGAGCAATAAAGAGCTTACCATTGAACTGGCGCGCGCGTTTCGGGGAAAATTCTTCATCCCGATGCATGTGCCTGCTTTTGTTCTGAAAATGATGATGGGCCAGCGGAGTATTGAAGTGCTGAAAAGCGCGACCGTGAGCGCGGAAAAAATAAAGGGTACCGGATTTACATTCCAATACCCTTCCATACAATCGGCCATGGAGGCCCTTGCAAAAGAAACTACAAATCGCGTTTGATAAAAAACTTTCGGCTGAAAATCACAAAGCCTGCCAGGTACACGATAGCCAATATCAAAATAAGCCAGGTATATTCTGTGGGCATCACCGATTTTGTAATCGTCTTTAACGGATTATCAGGAAAAGTGAGCAATCCGTCTGAGGCATTCATCGGCAAATAATCACCCATGCTTCCGAGGTCAAGGCCCGTATCCCTTTTAATCTTCATACTCCATACATCAAGTAGTTGTGAAACGATATTCTCAGCGCCCATATAAATAAAGAATATGCCAATCGCAAAACCTGTCCGCCTGACCCATACCGAAAGCATAACCGCAAGCATGAAGTAAGACAATGATTTCAGGAAGAAGAACCCCACATGCGAAAATTTATTGAGTGAAAAAGATGATCCTGAAAAAGCCGCAAAGGTTAATCCGGTGAGGATAACCAGCAGCGTACAAATCACGGCCATAATAAAAGCCATCATTAATTTCACGGAGATAAATTGTTGCCTGCTCAAACCATCAATGATGTTTTGCCTGTTTGTGCGGAACGTATATTCATTGGTAATTAAAATAATCAGGAGCAGCACGGGCAATACGAGCAGGAAACCGGTGACATAACTCGTGGTTTGCCAGGTATTGTCGAAACTGTAAGGATTAAAACTCGGCACCAGGCCAGCGGTATTGATTTCGCCCACCACATTTTTGTTGACGCTATACACAATGTAATTGGTGGTGACCACGCCCAACACGAAAAACAGGCCCAGGATGATAAACGTCCGGTAATTTTTAATCTTCATCCATTCAATCTGTAACAACTTGTCCATTGACATTATTATTTTGGTTGCATTAACTGGTTAATTCAAAAAACTTGCTTTCCAGGCTCTTCTTCCTGAGTTGAAGATGAGAGAGGGTAATACCTTTTTGAAAGCAGTAAGCATTCAGTCTTCCGAGATCAGGGACACCTGAAGGCAGAAATATTTTGATGCTATGCTGTTCTCTTTCCATCCTGGAAAAACCATCGTAACCCTGAAGGGCTGCAGCAAGCGCATCGAGATCATCCGAAGCCACTTCCACCACATTTTCAGCTACAAGGATATCATTAACATGGCCAGAAGTTATGAGGTTGCCTTGTTTGAGGATGGCTACATGCGTACATACTTTTTCCACTTCATCCAGCAGGTGGCTGGCCATGATGATGGTCTTTCCTTCCTGCGATAACCGCTTGATCAACTCACGGATCTCCGCGATACCCACTGGATCGAGGCCGTTGGTTGGCTCATCGAAGACCAGCACATCAGGATTCCCGAGCAGCGCGGAACCTATGGCCAGGCGCTGCTTCATACCCAGGCTGTATGTACTGAAATTCGAATTTTTGCGATGGCTAAGGCCTACAACTTCGAGTATCTGGTCTATATCCTCCACACCCCTTTCCTTGATGGCGGCCGCGATGCGGAGGTTTTCTACCGCCGAGAGGTAATGGTAGAAATTAGGCGTCTCCAGTAATGTGCCGATTTGTTTGCGCTGTCGCTCCGTTGGAACCTGGCCAAATAAAGTATACTCGCCTGATGTGGCTTTCAAAATGTCCATGACGATACCCAACAAAGTTGTTTTACCGCTGCCATTAGGCCCAAGGATGCCGAAAACCGTTCCTGCCGGAACAGAAAAACTGACTCCTTTCAGGGCCTTAACAGGGCCGTAATCCTTTGTCAGGTTTTGTACTTCTAAAACTGCCATAATCTGATTTCAATTATAGAACAAATTACATATTTACATGATCGGTTACGCCCATCTATTACACCAGTGGTGTCTATCGCTGATGGGTACCGTTTAATTTAAGTGATTATTGCAGGTGCTGCCGCAAATAATCTGTTACTTTCTGATACAGGTGCGCCCTGTCTTTGCCCAACACATTATGCTCATGGCCGGGATAAATCATATAATCAACCTGAACACCCTGGTCAATGGCGGAACGTACAAACTGAACCGAATGCTGCATGACCACAACCGGGTCCTGCATGCCATGAATGAGCAATAATTTACCCTTAAGTTTACCTGCCTGCTTCACAAGGTTTGTTTCATTATACCCTTCAGGGTTTTCCTGCGGCTTATCCATATACCTTTCCGTGTACATGATCTCATAATATTTCCAGTCCATTACCGGTCCACCGGCAACTGCCGCTTTAAACAAACCTGGGTGCGTGAGCATAAACCTTGTTGTCATAAACCCACCGTAACTCCAGCCAAACAAACCCATTCGTGATGTATCCGCAAAAGCCAGGTTAGACAGATATTTTACCGCGTCCATCATGTCTTCCATCTGCGCTGTTCCCGCTTTCCTGAAAATAGATTGTTCAAAGTCCCGGCCCCTGTTGGCGCTTCCCCTGGTATCGATTGAGAAAACAAGGTAACCCTGTTGCGCCATATAGTGAAACCAATAATCACCGGCACCGCCATTCCAGGCGTTCAGGATCATTTGTGCATGAGGGCCACCATACCAGTAAAATACCACAGGATATTTTTTTGTGCTATCGAATCCAGCAGGCGTAAACATGCGGGCATATAAGTCCACACCTGATTTTCCTTTGATATTGAAAATACTCATATTACCCAGGTTATAAGCCGATAATGGATTTTGTGCCGATAACAGTGATCTGCTCTTTTGGATCAAAGGCCGCATCACAGGTACCAGGTTAATCTGCCTGGCCAGGTTGCTGTTACTGAAATTATCAATTACATATTCCCCATCCGGACTAACCTCAGTTTGATGTACACCGGGTTCCGGGGTTAATAAACGGCTTTGCCCTTTCTTTATATCGAGCAGGTAGAGGTTCCTGTTCAATGGAGATTGTTGTGTGGAAACGTAAAAAAGATGTTGCCCTTTTCCATCGAAACCCTTAACCTGTGTCACTTCCCATTCCCCTGAAGTTAATTTTCGGATAAGCTTTCCCGTTATGTCGTACAAATACAAATGGTTCCATCCATCACGGCGGCTCTGCCAGATAAACTGGCTGGGTTGATTCTTCAGAAACAACATTGGTACCAATGGTTCCACATATTTATCATGCACTTCCTCAAACAGTGTCCGCATGTATTGCCCGGTTCTGGCATCAAACTGCTTCAGCCACATATGGTTTTGTTCGCGGTTGACAACAGCGATAAAAATAAACTTGTCATCAGGGCTCCAGGCAATATTGGTCAGGTACTGTTCACGGGGTTCACCTGTTTGCAACCATACGGTTTGATCAATACCTGCATGATAAACGCCTACGGTCACGTGGTGACTGGAATCGCCTGCCATCGGGTACCTGATGGGCACATTCTTCGCGGGACGGCTCAACCAATCAGTGATCGGGTATTCCGGTACCATGTGCTGGTCCATTCGGTAAAAAGCCAAAGCCTTTCCATCATTACTCCAGAAAGTACCTTTTGAAATCCCGAACTCGCTTTGGTGAACGGACGAAGCATACACGATATCATCGCTGCCATCGGTGCTGATTTGTTTCATCGCACCGGGCTTGCCCACAAAGAGGTTATGCTCATCAACATAAGCCAGGTATCCCGCACTGCCCTGGTCAAGATTTGATTTAGACATGGTGGCCTTATCCAGCAAAACAGTTATCCGACTTGTTTGCGGATCAAATGAAAGCTTTTGTCCTTTATGGGTCATAACCCAGGCCAATTGGCTGAACTGTATCGCGGGCATGGATGTTGCGGTATCAATGCCGGCCTGCCTGAGCGAAGCGTTGAGTGTTGACAGGCCGAGCAGTTGCTTCTCCTCTTTTGCCAAATAAGAACCGGTCATCCATACATCAGAGCCATTCAGTTTTTTCAGGTAAACATATGCATTACTGCCCTTAATAAACTGCAACTGCCGGAGGTTTTCAGGCGCCAGGCTTGTGCGTGCCTGAAGCATGGCTTCGTTCATGGTTAGCATCTTGCCCTGGGCATAACCAGCCACGATACTTAGTGTACAGAATACCGTGAGTAATATACGATTCATGTCTAAACAGATTTTGATTAAAAGTACAATTATTTGCCCATGGCCGGGAATCAGATCATGCTCAGGGTAACGCCATCCCCTGAAACCCTGAGTTCGTGGGCCACGCCGCACAGCAGGGGGAAATTATTCTTTTGATGCCCTACCGGGAACTGAAAGCAAACAGGGTATTTGTATTCCGAAACCTTCTCAAGAATGATTTGCTCAAGGCCCATACCAAACTCTTCACCGGGGTCATCTGGCTTGATGCGGAAACCGCCAATAATCAAACCAGCCAGGTGCTCCAGCTTTCCGGCCCTTTTCAAAGTCCAGAACATACGGTCCAGGCTGTACAGGTATTCACCGGTATCTTCCAGGAAAAGGATTTTATTTTTAGTATGGATATCTGACTCAGACGACAATAAACTATCGATCACTTTAAGGTTCCCTCCTACCAGGACAGCCCTGGCCACACCCTGCCTGTTTTGAGGATGCGCGCTTATTTCCAGTGGCTTAAAATTTCCTGTTAAGGCATCGTAAATCCTGTCAATGCTTTCCTTTTGTACATCATCTGCCTGCAACCAGTCTTTGGGAAAACTGTTGCACATTTTAGCGTGCAATGTGGCAATACCCGTATGCCGGTGAATATGGCTATGCAATACGGTGGCATCGCTGAATCCAATTACCCATTTGGGATGCTTTCTGAATTTTTTGAAATGCAACTGATCTATGATCCTCACCAAACCATATCCTCCCCTGGCAAGCAAAATGGCATTCACACCCGGATCATCGAGCATTTCCTGTAAGTCTTGCGCACGCTCCTTATCCGTTCCGCCAAAACTTCCGTCACGCTTACCAACGGTCATGCCTACACGAACTTTGAACCCCCAAAGCTCCAAACGGGCAATGGCCGGGGCGATATCTTCCAAAAGGATAAATCCCGCGGGACTGCAAATGCCGATGGTATCTCCGGTCTTGAGTGAAGGGGGTTGACTGGGTGATTCTTCAGGGATTAAGCCTGGAATACCCGCACTTGGCTGAAAACCGGCCAGCGTTAGTGCGAGGCCCGCCGGTACAACCCTGCGTATGAAATGCTTCCGCTTCATGCGGTAAATGTATGTTAATTAGAAAACTTCAACGTGCTACCTGATTAAGACCACTGTTCCCTGCATTTGTATCAACCGCCCATTGATTGCCTCTCCTTTGATGATCCAGGTGAATGTACCGTTATCCTGTGGCTTCCCTTTAAAGCTGCCGTCCCAGCCTTGAGTTGGGTCAGCACTTGTGTAAACCATTTGTCCGTACCGGTTAAATACCCTGAAAAAATCCGTTCTTCGGATACCCACCGGGAACGCGGCAAACCTGTCGTTCAACCCATCTCCATTGGGTGTAAACGCATTGGGAATATAATAGGCCGGACCGTTGAACACTTTGATCCATATCGAGTCGTAACCCTTGCAACCCTTATCATCTGTGACTTCCAGCCTGAAAATATAGAGGGAGTCCGTCAGCCTGACCTGTGGGTTTGCTGACTGTGCGTTGCTCACCCAGGCAGTCGGCGGCGACCATGTCCATTCATAACTTCCATTCCCAATGGCCTGAAGGCTGAAAACCGCTTGCCGGATCGCGATGCTATCAGCCCTGATCCCTGCCGATACAGGAGGTTGAACCAGCAGGTTCACGTAAACCGTGTCAAAACATGTTCCCCCGTCTCCTACCTGCAATTGATACATGCCTGTTTCATTGACCTGCGCAGGATTCAATACCGGCAAACCATTTAATTGCCAGGGTTCCAAAATCGTGTATGCCTGGAGGTTATAGATGGCATTAAGGTTAACTGTTTGATTATTGCAAACCACAAGCGCCGTATCGTCCAATGGATCAAACTGGCCGTAGCGCAAAACAGCGAAGCTCTCATCAGCAACGCATGGCGGGCTTCCGTTGATGCGATATGAGAACCGGTAAATACCCGGCGCAAAAGGCTGGCTGAAAACACCTGTAAGCGGATCCAGTGTACCGCCTGTGCCGGAAACCAGAGACCATATACCTCCGGGTTGTTCATCTTCAATAATATCGAACAGCCGGACCGAATTCACCTGGCTATCGCACAAGGATATTTCACCATCAAGTCCTGCATCAGGCTGAACCGATACCGTAATGTCAACAAAGGCCGTGTCGTTGCCGCAACCATTGGCGCCGGCAAGCACATACCTGAACCTGCTGCTGGTAGCCGTTGCCGTTATGGAAAAACTTCCTGCTGCCGCGTTAAATATGCCTCCCGTACCGGTTACACGCGCCCAGGCACCCCCTGGCTGTGCGGCGTTCAGGAGATTCAATAAATTTATCGTCTGTGCGTTACCGTTACATACAGTCAAAGCGCCGTCATCACCGGCCCCGGAAGCAGGAACAAGCTGAATGACTGCTATACTGGAGTCAGGCCTGTTACAACCCGCGGATTCGGGAATGATATATTGGAACGCACTGTTTGTGGCGGACGCCCCGGGTAAAAAAGTGCCGGCAACCGCGTCAAAAACACCACCCGTGCCACTTAGCCTGACCCAATACCCGCCGGGTTGTTCACCGGTGATGATATCTGCAAGATTTACCGGTGCGCTGATATTATTACAAACCGACAAAGTACCGTCCTGCCCTGCATTTGAAGGGCCGGGATTGACAAGGTTTACCTGCAAGCTTCCATTCAGCGTGCAGCCTGATTCCGTTACTTGAAGGCTGATATTTCTTGTGCCAGCCGTTTGCCCAAATAAAATCTGTACAGTATGCACAGCTATCCCTGAAGATGGCTGCCGGATTTGGCCCTGGCCCGCCATTGTCCATGAATATGAAGCCTGGTCAATCGCTATACTGCTGTATGTATAATCCGGCACTAAGCTTCCAATGCAAATGCTGACAGGCCCTGTGATGGGCAGCGCCTGGTTTGGATCCAGCGCCCTGATGGTTTGCGTAATCGCTTGTGCAGGCCACCAAACAGACTGTCCGCATCCCCTCACCTGGAACTGTACGCTAACGCTGTAATTTCCGGGATTGCTGTATGCATGTGTTACTGGTTGATTGGCCGCGGATAAGACTACAGGTGAACCATCGCCAAAATCCCAGCGAAGGGAATCAGCAGCCCAACGCGCGCTATCCTGCAAGTGAAATGAAAAACTATTGCAAGAAAGCCTAACCGGTACAAAATCCACAGAAGCCATAGCTGGAGGGCATTGTACGGTCTCCTGCATATTCCAGAAATTTAAACCGAGGTTAATGGGCAATGATGGGGTTAACTGCGCGGCTGGTATGGCAATGCTGGTTTGTGCCAGCCCTGCAACACGGTCAATCCTGGCAAGGCCATTGCTGCCCACACCATAACCACGAGGTTTATATAAAGTATAGATTTCACCATCCGGGCCATGCGAGAAACGGCTGTACTGCACATTATCACCAAAATTGCTGACCTGTCCTGTAAGCAGGTCCATATCCAGTAAACCCGTATTTGGGAAACCCGCGGTTTTGCTTAAATACACATGTGTGTCATCATAAAAAATAATGCCACCGGGATAAGGCAAACCATAGGCATCCATATTATAAATCAGGGCTGAACCTGTAAACATACCGAGCCTGTTATCGAAACCGAGGCTGGCGATACTTACGCCAAAACCAGCGCTCATATATTTAAATGCAATACGGTTATGTCCCGGGTTTGCCACCACTCCCTGGCCGGCAGGCATCATGCTTCCATTGCCAACCTGCAGCACCTGCTTTTGTGTAATGCCGGCAGGATTCAACAAGTATGATACTATATGCAATGACCCATTAAGCGCGGCCACCGGAAATACCAACCAATAATCACGCCCATTGGCATGTGGTATCGCGGTAACCTGTTCATTAAACGAATTTTGATTGAAATTGGTCACCATACCAGCGGGTGCGTTGAAACTGATGGGACAAGTATATGGCGCTACGCTGATGGAACCGTTCACATCAATCACATAAATGGCATGCGATGGGTAATCATTGGCAACGCCAATTAATGCAGGATCATTCCATCCCTTGTTGGGAATGATGAGCAGGTATTGTTTGGGATGGCCCGGGTTGGGTATGCAAACAATTTGTCCGGATGAATTGTACACACCTCCCAAGGGATGCAAAGGACTTGCATTGACCTGGTTAAAAGCGGCATCATAAACATTCACCCCATTGGTAAAAAATAAGATTTCGCCGGTGGCCGGATCCGTAATGGTTACATAGGATTCCTGGTTGCCATCGAAGATGCTGTCTAGTGGCGCCGGTGCAAATGGCTTTGGCGTGCCGTCACTGAAATCTATTCCCACATGTCCCCAGCCAAATATCCATTTTTGCTGGTCTTTTCGGCACTCCTGCAGGTTGCAGGCCAATACCTGTATATTTTGCTGGTATGAACGTACGAGGCTGCCCGACTGGCTGGCTGTCAGCTCTACCACATAACTGCCCCTATTCGTAAACGTTATGTCGGTTACCGGTGCATTGGGAGCGCTGATGCTAACGCCTGCAGACGGCGTGACCGTCCATTGCCATTGGTTTGCCAGGTTTGCGGGTGTACCATGTCCGATATTACTGAAAGTTGCCGCCTGCCCGACACAAAAAACAGAGGGCATGGTAAACTCAGGAATCACCGTGCCGGAAAAACACCCACCCGGGCCCAATACGCCCGTGGCCAACACATTCTCTTCAGATACAAGGGAAGCCCTCACCGTATTCAACATGGCGTGCATGCGTTCCCGTTGGCCCGCCGTAAATGTGTTTAACAATGGATCCGGACTGTAATACATAAAATTCTCGGGCATATCCGAAACAGCACATCCCACACTGCCACCCGGCTGGTCGCAGGGGTTTGTATCGCAAACCAGGTCGCCGGTTAACTGGCATTGGCCGGGAATGGAAGACTGGCATTCATGAAATGTATGATACAAACCCAGGTAATGGCCAACTTCATGCACCAGTATCCTGCCCAGGTCAGACTGGCTGCTGCTTTGTCCGCCAGGACATGCGGGATTCGCATTGGGTTGCAGGTTGAAATTATTTCCCGGAACCAAGTTGTCTCCAAACACATCGCTGCGCATAACCACACCATCTATCACCCTGGGGATCGGACCATTGTAACCCGCTATGTTGGCGTAACCCTGTATCCCCGGGCAATCGCCTGAGGGAACGGGAGCGCCAAACCGAATGGCTGTCAGCACCCAAATATTCAGGTATTGCGTGGAAGGAAATGCGGAGCCGGGTTGAGTGAGGTTCGCCAATGCCGTTTGGCCTGCCACACTGTACTCATGGCGGGAATTGGCCGGGCTGTTGTACCGCATGACGCCTGGTTCGGCTGGGTTCGTCCATGCCTGACCGTTACCCGGGTTTTGTGCGAGGCAAAAACGTATGCGTGTATCCACGGAAAAAGCGCCAGGCGTGACAGCAGCGTACTGTGTACCTGCAAGTGCCTGGTAATAGTTTAAGCTGCCGTTGTATTTCGAAAAACCCGCATTCAACGCGTCGATCTGGCTCCTGATCTGGTCATAACTGATATTCGTACCCGAACCAAGCGGTTCCCCATTGTGCACAACATGTACTACAACTGGTATGATAAAATCAGGGCCATTGGGAAAGTAGCGTCCGGTGCCATTTCGCGAAGATTGTTTATTGTTAATCCAATCCCGTATATCCCTGTTTCGCGATTCTTCCAACTCTGTAAAAATGGGAAATGCCTGTTGCAGGTATTGACTGACTTCATCCGTTGCGCAGCGGGTAACCTGGCCCTTGCCTGGAGCCTGTCCGAATACACCCGTCATCCACAAACAGGCTATTATTAAACCCGAAACGATTTTGATCCTTCGCATAAACAGCCAATAAATATAAGAAATTTATGATACCTTAACCAGACAGATTGGGCATTTCAGGGCTTTCCGGTATTTTTGCAGCCGCTCCGGCAGGCATAAAACCACCTAGACGCCGGTTCCCGATCATTATATATGCAACAGCCAGCCAGATACCTGATTACCTCCGCCCTTCCCTACGCGAACGGGCCTAAACATATCGGACATCTCGCGGGGGCCTATCTCCCCGCGGATATTTATGTACGTTACCTGAGGTCCGCGGGCAGGGATGTGGTATTTGTATGCGGAAGTGATGAACATGGGGCCGCTATCACCATGCAGGCCATGAAGGAAAAAACGACCCCAAGGGAAATCGTAGACAAGTACCATGCCCTGCTGAAAAGCAATATGGCCGACCTCGGCATTTCATTCGACATTTACCACCGTACGTCCGACCCCCTGCATCATGAAACAGCCAGGGAGTTTTTTCAATCGCTGAATGACCGAGGCTTGCTCGAGAAAAAATCGACGGAACAGTTTTATGATGAACAGACTGAGACATTCCTGGCCGACAGGTATATCATGGGCACATGCCCTGTATGCGGATACGATGGCGCTTACGGCGATCAATGTGAAAAATGCGGCACATCGCTGAGCCCCGAACAATTGATACAACCCAGGAGTACACTGAGCGGAGCTCCCCCTGTAAAAAAATCAACCACACACTGGTACCTGCCACTCGACAAGTACGAAACCTTCTTACGGGAATGGATACTCGAAAAACATGGCGGCGACTGGAAAGCCAATGTAGTGGGGCAATGCAAAAGCTGGCTTGACGCGGGCCTGCAGCCCAGGGCGGTGACGCGCGACCTCGACTGGGGCGTACGTTTGCCGGAAGGTTTACCCGGCTCCGAGGGAAAGGTTTTGTATGTATGGTTCGACGCGCCGATTGGTTATATCAGCGCCACCAAGCAATGGGCGGCCGATCATCAGAAAGACTGGCAGCCTTACTGGAATTCGCCTGATACCAAACTGGTGCATTTTATTGGCAAAGACAATATTGTTTTTCATTGCATCATATTCCCTGTAATGCTCTCACTCAAAGGGCATATCCTGCCCGACAATGTGCCCAGCAATGAGTTCATGAACCTGGAAGGCGATAAGATGAGTACCAGCCGCGGATGGAGCATCGAGATGGATGAATACATCCGTGATTTTGTGCATACGGAAAACGGCGGGCCTATGATGGTGGATGCGCTCAGGTATTACCTGACGGCCATCGCACCGGAAACCAAAGACAGCGAGTTTACCTGGAAAGGCTTCCAGGACGCGTTGAACAGCGAACTGGTAGCGATTTTCGGCAATTTCGTGAACCGCACTTTTGTATTGATGCACAAGCTTTGCCAGGGCAAGGTCCCGGCATTGCACCCGTCATGCCTGGATGACGCGGACAAAGCTATGTTCGCGGCCATGAAAGAAACGGCAGGCCAGGTGTCATCGGGTATTGAACAATATCGTTTCCGCGACGCTTTGTTTGACGTGATTGACCTTGCCCGAAAAGGAAACAGGTACATGCAGGAAAAAGAACCCTGGATCCTGGCAAAAAAACTGGAGCAAAACGATGCAACGGAAGAAGAGAAAAAAATCGCAAGGGAGAAAATAGACAATTGCCTGCACACCTGCCTGCAATTAACCGCCAACCTTGCCATCCTGATGAACCCGTTCCTACCCAATACCGCGCGCAGCATGTGCCGGATGATGAAAGTGGTGGAGAAAATGCTGGATTGGGAAAATGCGGGCAAACCCAAATTACTCAGCGTAGGTTATTCGCTGCGCGCGCCGGAGTTATTATTCAGAAAGATGGAAGATAGCGAGGTGCTCATTCAGCTTGAAAAACTGAAAGCCAAAAGCGAAGCCCTGCAACAACAAAAAAACATGAACGAACAAACAACAACCGAAACTACCCAACCTGCACATACAGCCCTCAAACCTGAAATCGTATTTGATGATTTCGCCAAAATAGACTTGCGCACGGGTACAATAGTATCGGCGGAGAAAGTTGAGAAAGCCGATAAACTCCTCAAACTCGAAGTTGACCTGGGTTTCGAAAAACGCACAATCGTAAGTGGCATCGCGCAACATGTAAACCCCACAGAAATTGTAGGCAAACAGGTAATTGTTGTCGCCAACCTCGCACCCAGAAAAATGCGCGGCATCGAAAGCAACGGCATGATCCTGATGGCGGAAGACGCGCAGGACAAATTGCATTTTGTAAGCGCCGACGCCGCGGCTGGAAACGGAAGCACCGTTAGTTAAGCGGAGGCAAGTCCAACGCCTGTGCAGGATTGAGGTGATGGATGCTGAGTTGCTGGAGGAATGCCTGCATGGAACGGATCAAACGAATTTCCACGGCCCCTGTTTTACCCAGCACGTTTTTCCGGAGTAAGGGATCCGACTTGTAATCAAAAAGGGATTCCGCTTTTCCATGAACGGTATTAAACCTTAACAGGTATTGGCTGTCTAATGCCTGGTATGTGCCGGCGTTCTCGCGCATATACAGCACCCTATTGCCTGTTGTATCGATAGTGGGCAACTGTTCACCATATGAGATGAAAGGCTGCTTGTTCCCACTGAGCAACAACATGGTATTCAGCATATCCAACTGGCTTACCGGCTGCCGGATATTTTTTCCGTTGGGATCCCGGGGATCATACCACATAATTGGAATCCGGAAATGCTGACGGGCATGTGCGGAGGGTTTACGTTCATCAGGATACATCCAATGATCGGAACAAAACAGAAAGACCGTATTATTGAACCATGGTTCCTTCATCGCTTTCCGGAAAAAATCCTTCAGGCATTCATCGTAATAGAGCATGGATTTCATTTGCGGCGATAATCCATCCGGCCAGATCCTGCGCTTATACGAGGAAGGTAGATCATTGGGGTAATGCGTAGATGTATTGTAATGCACCGCCAAAAAAGGTTGCCGCTGGCGCTGCAGTTGATTCCCCATAAATTCCAGGACATATTCATCATGCAGGCCCATGGTATGTGATTCCATGCCACTGTTACCGGGGATGTCTTCCCTGCAATAATATGTATTGAACCCAAGCCAGTTCACGCATTTGGCAAATCCAAAATCATCATAGTCATCTCCAATAAAAAACAAGGATGTATAACCGGAATCCTTCAGCCGGTGGCCTATGCCGGTAACGGGTAGACGCGTATAGGGCGAATGATATACAGGCACTTCCGTTAATGTGGGCATGCCGGCCAGTATGGCCACAATCCCCTTATTGGAATGATGCGAATAACTGTACGCGTTCTTATAATACCGGGCATGCCTGCGGATGGAATCCATAAATGGCATGGGCAACCTGAACGGACTGTCCATGTCAAAATAATCGGCCGGAACGCTTTCCATGATGAACAAAACAATATTGCGCTTTGGCGCATCCACCTGCATCGGTTTGCTGTTCTTCCATAATGGCTGTAATGCCCGCGCTTCCGCATGTGGCATATAATAAAGAGAGTCTACCCTTGCATCTTTATGCCGGTACACAGAATACAACAATGTGCCGGCTGATTGCTGCACATAAACCAATGAGGAACTCCTGATTCCGGTTAAAGGATAATTGGGCATGACCATACCCGGGCGTAGCATCGCCCACACAATCGCCAACGCAACAGGCATGCCGGAAAAGAATAATGCGCTTGATTTTCGCACTGGCAATTGCCTGACAAGTGACAATGCAAACCTGAATAAGAGCAGGCAAATCAATCCTGCAATAAGCAGGGCCAGAATCGTCCAGCCCGGGTTTTGCACAAAGGTTTTTTGGAAAGGATGGCCGGTGACATATAAGAGGTCGGCGTTGGCGCGTTGCCTGTGAAAAGGGAAATAAAATATATCGGCGAGGTTGAGCAGGCTTGCAACTGCCAGCGGGAGCACGAATGCCCATAGGGCAAGGGTTTTTGCTATGGCATTGAGTTGTTTTGATAATGACGCAAGCAATAAACAAAGAAATCCCGGCAGGCATAGCCAAAGCAAGGTAAAAGCATCTACGGACAGCGACCACTGCAGGATGCCGCCTAATGCGTGTACACTCCGCCAATCATCTTCGCCGGGCCCGGGTGGGTTTACCCATGCAAAAAGCGATTTGAGCGCAAACTGTAAAATGAGTAGCTTTAAGAAAAATATCCCGGGTGCCCGCAGGGTTTTTGCGAATTGTTGGAATCTTTTTTTCATGAGATGCGGTGACCGGTCATTAGCAGATGAAGCTGCCAGGTTTCATACTAAACAAATATACTGTTTCAGCACTAATCCTGCTGGCCTTGCTGGGAACAGATATCCTGTTGCACAAAGGCATGAGCCGGGTGATGTTGCCGGAACCTTTCACCGACCGGGTGCAACCGATGAATATTCAACCAGCCGCGAGCCCACTCAAAAACCAGCATAAGTATTGGGTCAGGGGTGTGAATGACCCCTCTTTGCTGCAGGGACTCAAACAACCACTAGGTGGTATTGAATGTGATGTGTATTTCGACAGCAGTATACACAGCTTTTATGTGTATCATGATTCATCGCGCATGTCAACCATCCGTTTAGACAGCCTCTTGCAAGCTTTACAAAAAATGCAGCCTGAAAGCGGTGTCTGGCTTGACATGAAAAACCTTGAACCCTATTATGCCCATGATGCCTTGAAAGAAGTGAACCGGATCAGGGATACATACCATTTACAGGAACGATTGATCATAGAATCGGCAAGGCCTGATTTGCTGAAAGCTTTTACAGACAGTGGTTATTACAGCAGTTATTATATCCCATTCTTAAACCCTTACCAGGCCAATGAAGACAGTATTGTAGGCTATATCGAAGATGTGGGCAGGTTGCTGAAGGAGTACCCCAGTTCGGCTGTTTCGGGCTATTATTTTCAATATCCATTGATCAGGAAATTCTTTCCCAATTATCCCATACTTACCTGGACTAATGACTCTTATGTTAGCCTGGTGACATACAGCTTCAACCGTATGCTGAAAAATGACGAAATGGTTAAAGTAGTATTATACCCGGTTGATTAATACGGGTATGCGTAACTGTTACAACTTGCCTGATTCTGTCTCTGAATTCACCTGTAAAGGAAAGCGTATATGCAGGGCGCAACCTTTCCCGGGCGCTGAATCCACCTCCACTTTACCGTTATACGCATCAACCCTGTTAAAGATATTAATGAGCCCGATGCCTTTTACTTTTCCTGATTGGGCGTATTCGAAGCCAATGCCGTTATCGCTGATATCCAGTAAAACTTCCCCACCATCTTCCTGCAGGGAAATCCTCGCTTCCGTGGCCTGTGAGTGCTTCACAATGTTACCGGTTTGTTCCTGAACGATGCGGAAAATCATCAACTGATGCGCGGATGACAATCTTTTAGACAAGCGTTCATCCACATCCAGTTCCACCTGTATATGCCGGTGTTGCTGCATATTGTTCGCGATTTCAGTGATGCTTTCTTTCAGCCCCACTATCGAAACCACTTTGGAGTTCATACGTTTGGAGAGCGCCCGGATTTCATCCACTGCCATCAGCAGATAGTTGGTGGCTTTGTCGAGCAATTCATCGCGTTGCTCCGGTGTATTCTTGGCGATGCCGATAAATAACCTTGAGCTGATCAGCAATTGATTTACATTGTCATGCAATTCGGCGCTGATCATATTACGCTCATGTTCCTGCGCACGGATGGTGGCCTGGTTGATGAGTTTTTGTTTTTGCACCTGTTCATGCAAAAGCTGTGATTCCAGTTTCTTCCTTTCGGTAATATCCTGCATCGAACCAACCTGCCTGACAGGTATGCCATTCTGGTAAATGGTATACCCCTTATCGCTGATAAAACGGTAAGAGCCATCGGCATGCTGGAAACGGTATTCATCTTCCCAATTGGGTTTCCCTTCGCGCATGTTTTGTTCAATCTTCTGCTCCACCCTAAGTTTATCTTCCGGGTGTATCCTGTCTGACCACCATTGCAAAGTGGACTCAATGTCCTCCCTGTTAAACCCTGAAATTTTACAGAAGGCATCGCTCCGGTAAATTTCATTGGTTTGCAGGTCAAGGTCCCAAATCGCGTCGGAACTCGCGTTTACCACATAAGTAAACCGTTCGTTCATCAACTGTAATTTCTTTTCTGCCGATTTCTGCTCGGTGACATCAATGGCATGACCGCCAATCATCATCCCATATTTACCCGGCACCAGGAACCAGTTGGCCAGGTAGTACTTTTCAGATCCGTCAGGTAATAACAATTGATCTTCGGTGGTAACAGGCTTACCATGTGCCAGCACCTGGCGGTTTTTCTCCATGATGCGGCGTGCCACCACGGGGTCGGTGAATTCGTAAATATTCTTTCCCATATCCTGCTCACCCAAACCAATCCTTGACATGAATAACGGGTTCGCATAGACGAGGTTTCCAAATTCATCATATACCCAGGCCAGTGTCGGGCTGTTCGACATGAAGCCCCGGAAGAGCATCTCACTTTGCTGCACTTTTTTCCATGCCAATCTTTCAGAAGTAATATCCTTGAATGAAGCAACTACAGCTTCGGGCGTTTGGCTGTTTTCCTTAAATATCGGGCGGCTGTTGATGGAAATCCAAATCTCATCCCCTTTCTCCCTTCTCAAACCCATTACCACATCATTGATATCACGCCCGGTGCGCAAAGAAACAATGGCGGGAAATTCATCTGATGGAAATTTCGTTTCATCCTGGCGCAGCGCGTTCCAGGCTTCACTTTGAATAGCCATACCTGCCAAACCCGGTGAAGGTATGCCCAGGATTTCCGCTGCCTTTTTATTCGCGGTTTCAATTTGGCCCTCTTTATTTATCAGCACAACCCCTTCCGACAAAGATTCCACCACCACCTGGTATTTGTTTTCCACACGATGCAGTTCGTCATGCACAGCAGGCGATTGAGATTGATGGAATAAGGCAAACAAAACAGCATTGGGCTCCTCCTGTTCATCAATCATCAGGGAAAAACGGCCATATCCATGAAAGATGTGGTTTTCAGTCAAACTGATTGACAATGCGCCGCTCCATGAACCATTATTATTGATTTCGGATAAAACGGCTTCCCTGGTAAAACCCGGGAACGATACATTCAATATTTCAAACAAGTGGCCGCCCAGGTATGAACCGGGTAATTGAAGCGGAAATTGTTTATACGCTGAAACAGATTGTATGCGCAAAAAACGGTCCATTAAAATCAATGAAACCGGTCCATCAGATGGCGGCATACCCTCCGGGCGGATAACCGGAGCCTTATAGCTAATGGTTAGCCCGGGATGTTGAGTTACAACATGTTGACGATCAGGGTTTTTCATCAGGAAGCTTGTTTTCAGGCGTTGGATATACAATACCCTAAAAGTAGTAAACGAAGGAACGCCTGTTTAAGTATGTTTTAGTGTAAGAATGGTTGTTTTTTCCGTCAGATAGGCTAACTTCGATCAAAATAGTTGTTTAACTAACTAAATTTTTCGAAGTGAAGAGAAACATCAAAAAAGTAGCTGTTTTGGGTAGCGGGGTCATGGGAAGCCGGATCGCGGCACATTTTGCCGGGGCGGGCGTACAGGTTTTGTTGCTCGATATCCTTCCAAAGGACCTGCCGGCTGACGCGCCGAAGGCTGCCAGGAATAAAATTGTGAACGATGCGCTTGCGGCCGCTTTAAAGTCGAACCCTTCTCCGGTCTATCATAAATCAGTTGCACAAAGGATACAGACGGGAAATTTCACCGACAATATGAAAGATATCGCCGGTGCCGACTGGATCATTGAAGTGGTGGTGGAAAGGCTTGATATTAAGCAATCGATTTTTACGGAAGTAGAAAAATACCGGAAGCCCGGAACCCTGGTGACATCGAATACATCAGGCATACCCATTCACCTGATGGCGGAGGGGCGCAGTGAGGATTTCAAACAGCATTTTTGTGGTACGCACTTTTTTAATCCGCCCAGGTACCTCAAACTCCTTGAAATCATCCCCACGCCTTTTACCAAACCTGAAGTTGTTGAATTCCTCATGCATTATGGGGACCTGTTCCTGGGCAAGCGGACTGTGTTATGCAAAGATACACCGGCATTTATTGCCAACAGGATTGGTGTGTTTTCGATCATGGCGATCATGAACGGGATGGATAAACTTCAATTAAGCATTGATGAAATAGACGCGTTGACCGGCCCGGTGATTGGGAGGCCAAAGTCTGCCACTTTCCGCACAGCCGACGTGGTGGGCATAGACACTTTGGTAAGGGTGGCGAAAGGTGTATATGAATCTTGTCCGGACGATGAAGCCCGTTCCTTATTCAGTATCCCAACATGGCTTGAACAAATGATCGCGCAAAACTGGTTGGGCGATAAGAGCGGACAAGGATTTTTTAAGAAAGTGAAATCCGCAACGGGTGATAAAGACATACAGGTATTAAACCTGCAAAGCCTGGATTATGAGCCCAGGAAAAAACCAAAGTTCGCGACACTCGAAGCGGCCAAACAAATAGAAGACCTGCCCGGAAGGCTGAAAGCCCTGATGGCAGGACAGGATAAGGCCGGAGCGTTTTACAGGCAATTCCATTACGCGCTCTTTTCCTACATATCGCACCGCATCCCGGAAATCAGCGATGACATATACAAGGTTGATGACGCGATGATGGCGGGATTTGGATGGGAGATCGGGGCCTTTGAAAGTTGGGACGCGCTGGGTGTTGCAAAAACAGTGGCAGCCATGAAAACGGCAGGCCATACTATTGCCCCATGGGTGGAAGAGATGCTGGCCGCGGGCATCAGCAGCTTTTACTCGGTAGCAAACGGAAAGCGTTTATACTATAACGTGAGTACCCGGCAATATGAACCGATGCCGGGCGGTGACGCTTTTATTGTAATGAAAAACTTTGATAACCAAACCGTTTGGAAGAACAGTGCCTGCAGGACATACCATTTAGGCGATGATGTGCTTGGTTTGGAGTGGTACACCAAAATGGGCAGCATTGGTGGGGAAGTATTGGAGGGCATACAGAAATCGATATCATTGGCGGAACAATCGTACAAAGGTCTGGTGATAGCCAACAGCGGCGCCAATTTCAGCGCCGGCGCGAATGTGGCCATGATATTTATGATGGCTATTGAGCAGGATTATGATGAAATAGATATGGCCATCAGGATGTTCCAGCAAACCATGATGCGCGTGCGGTATTCATCGATACCGGTAGTGGCGGCCCCTCACGGACTGGCATTGGGTGGCGGCTGCGAACTTTGCCTGCACGCCGATAAAGTCATCGCAGCAGCGGAAACATATACCGGGCTTGTAGAAGCCGGCATTGGCGTGATTCCCGGCGGCGGAGGTACTAAGGAATTTGTATTGAGGGCAAGCGATGAAATCCACCAGGGAGAACCGGAAACCATCACTTTGCAAAACAGGTTTATCAATGTCGCCACCGCCAAAGTGGCTACATCGGCGCATGAAGCGTATGATTTGGGTATCTACCGGAAAGGGATAGACGAAATCAGCATCAATGGCGACAGGCGCATTTCGGAAGCCAAAAAAGCCGTCATCGAATTATACGACCAGGGTTATGTGATGCCGATTCAACGCACGGATATTAAGGTAGCCGGGCGCTCCGGGCTGGGTGCGCTGTATGCGGGCATTAATGGCATGTGGCGTGCGCAATACGCGACAGACCATGATGTTACCGTAGCTAAAAAACTGGCATACGTAATGTGTGGCGGCGACTTGAGCGAAGCCAGGGAAGTATCGGAACAATACCTGCTCGACCTGGAAAGGGAAGCCTTCCTGAGTTTAACCGCTGAAAAGAAAACGCTGGAGCGCATTCAAAGTATTTTAAAAACCGGGAAACCCCTGCGCAATTAATCAGACCATTATTTTATGGCCATCATTCCTCCTTATCTGAAAAAAGGGTCGCGCATCGGCATCACCTGCCCTGCAGGTTATATGCCCGCCGAAAATGCGCAAACCTGCATCCATACATTGCAATCATGGGGTTACGAAGTGATGGTTGGCCGCACCCTGGGCAGCCATTCAGACAATTATTTCAGCGGCAGTGATGAAGAACGTTTGGAAGAACTGCAAGCCATGTTGGATGAACCATCCATTGATGCCATATTATTTGGACGAGGTGGCTATGGCCTTAGCCGCATCATTGACAGGATTGATTTCAAAAAATTCCGGAAAAAACCAAAATGGCTGATTGGGTTCAGCGATATTACCGTTATCCATGCGCATGTTTGGGGCAGGTACGGTATCTGCACCCTGCATGCGCCTATGGCAGCGGCCTTCCAGGATGGCCATGGTAAGAACAGCAATGTAGATACACTGCGCAAAGCCCTCTCCGGCAAAGCACTCCAATATCAATGCCAGCAGCATCCCCTAAACAGGACCGGAAAAGCGGAGGGGGTATTGGTTGGCGGAAACCTGGCCCTGCTGGCCCACCTGGTTGGCACAGCTTCGGAACTAAATACAAAAGGAAAAATCCTATTCCTGGAAGATGTGGGCGAATATATTTACCAGGTTGACAGGATGATGCTGCAACTGAAAAGAACAGGGGCTTTGCAAAAGTTGGCGGCCCTGGTTATTGGCGGATTTACAGACATGAAAGATACCACAAGGCCTTTTGGGTCAACCGTAGAAGAAGCCATTGCAGAAATGGTCAGTGAATACGATTACCCGGTTTGCTTTGGTTTCCCCATCAGCCATGGCAAGGAAAATGTATCGGTGAAAACGGGTGTTACACATCAACTGCAAGTAAGCAAAAACAAAACCTCACTCAAAGAACTATAATCAGGGGCAGACGGATTTGACCAGGTCCGCATACTGCGCATAGCCGGCAAGGTTATGGTGGGTGCCCCCTTCGATGCGGATAAACCGGTCGCCGGGCTTGAGCAGGGATTCCAGTTTTTTTGCCTGTGAAAATGGGATGACGCCATCATCCGTGCCATGCAGGATGGCCACGGGCACATGCACATCGCTGAGGTATTTATACAACGGTAACTGGTAATTAGACATATAGCCCGCGGGATATATGGGCGCGTAATGGCTGAACAATGCGGGGATACTGTAATATGGGGTTTCCAGGATTAAATAACGGCAACGGTTACCCGAAGAAATGTACGCGGCAATACCCGTACCAAATGATTTTCCATAGACAAGCACACTGTCTGCTGAAAAGGAATTGGTCAGCAACTTATATACCTGCCATGCCTGGCTGTACAATTTCTTTTCATCCCTATCACCGGTACTTTTACCAAATCCGGGATAATCGGGCATCCACACCTCATAGCCTCTGCTGGTGAAGGCATGGGCAAAGCCCGCATAGCGCTCTACATTTTCCTTATTTCCATGAAAATACAGTACGGCGCCTTTTGATTTGCCGGTATCCGGCAAAAACCGCAATATGTGGATGGTATCCGTTTTGCTAAAGGGTATAAAAATTTCATGAAAGCGTCCTTTAATGGAAAACCTGTGCGTGGCAGGCAAAGGCTTGGGATGAAAGAGAAAATAATCCTGCAGGTAATACAAAGCAATGCCAATGACCCCATACAGCATCAAAATAATCTTTGTCCATTTCCAGATTTTTCTTTTATACATCGTAATCAATATTTCAGGATATCGCGTATGAAATTATGGTATTCGGGAAAGGATGGCAGGTTGTTATGCCCTCCGCCCTCAATCCTGATTAAGGTAATTTTATTGGGGCTGATCGCTTTCAGCGCTTCGCTTTGTTGAATGGGTATCAGCCAGTCGCGCGTGCCATGCAGTATATATGTGTGGCAATTGACGTGCCTGATCCATTTGTCGGTACGCAGGTGGTACCTCAACAAAAACCTGGTGGGCAGAAAAGGCAGGAACCGGTTAACCGCTTTCTTAAAACTAAAATAAGGCGCGTCGAGTATGAGGTAACGGGGTTTGTTATCGCTTGCAATCTTCGCGGCAAAGCCACTTCCCAGGCTTCGTCCGTACACTATGATATGATGTTCGGTGTATTGTACGGCCAGGGTATCATACACAAATTGCATATCGGATAATAATTTTTGTTCCGATCTTTTGCCGGTGCTTTTACCAAACCCCCTGTAATCAACTAAAACAACATCATACCCATACCGGGTGAAGTCGCGCGCATACCTGGCCCAACCCTTGATACTCCTGGTATTCCCATGAAAATACAATACAAGCCCCAATGGTTTGGGTACGGTAAAATGTAATCCGTTGATGCGTACGCCTTCTTCCACATCAAAGAATAATTCCTTGAAAGGGAAATCATATTTGTAAATGAAATCCTGCCTGAGTTTTTCCGGTTTGAATATGAAACGTTCCTGTACGAGGTACACGAGTACCAGGAGGAGCAGGTAAGCGCCAATGATATACAACAAAGTGGGATTCATTCGCCTTTGGCATTGGCTTTTCTCCAGGCCGACATTCCGCCGGACAGGTTGTACAAATGAGTGAAGCCAAATTTCTGTTCAAGCCTTTGAATGGCGATCTGGCTCCTGATCCCTTTTTCGCAATACAACACGACCGGCTTCTCCACTTTGAAAATATCTCCATGTTCCAGCAAGTCGCCCAATGGAACGAGTGTTCCGCCAATGTGAAAGGCTTCATGTTCAAATGGCTCGCGCACATCAATGAGCAGCATATCATCGCCCCTGCTCAACATTTCCTTCAGGTCTTCCGCTGAAATATGTTGCATCATGCCGGTTTATTTATTCTTCATCCTCACCGCTATACACCCTTTGCAGTTTCAATTTGCTGACAGGCGCTACAACCAGTGGGAATTTCTCGATCACTACATTGCTTTGTTCCAATCCGAAACCTTTCTCTTCGCTCACACTGAATTCTTTCAACCAGAAATATACTTTCATGATGATCGTTTCCATGAAAGGTAATTCGTTGTCCTGGCTCAGGAATTTCTCCATCACAATAAATTGAAAATCGCCCACCTGGTTGGTTCGTTGATGGCTGTCGTACCTGCTGGTGATATTCACTTCGCGGTTCGCCACCAGGTCTTCCACCACTTTCTTAAACATGAGGTTGATGCGTGGCGCCATCCGGAACCCAAGCCTGAACTCCACCCGGATAATGTCATTTGGGATGATGTGTTCCACTTTGTATTCGCAGGTATAGGGATCATCCAATGTGTCTACATGCACAAACCAATAAATATCGGCTCGTTTAGGTTTTCCCCGCAGGATGGAATACATGATTTTATGCTCTATCTCTTTGGGATTATTGGCACTGGTAAGGTACACGAGGTGAGTAGCGTATTTGGGAATGCTGTTGTCATTGCTGAGCTCTTCCAGTTTGGGGATGTATTCATCCACACGAACAAATTCTACGTACCGGTTTTTGATTTTGCGTGCCCGGTACCATACATACATTACGGTGAACATCAGGAAGCCGATCAGTACCGTGATATAACCACCGTGCAGGAATTTATCCATTAAAGCGATCAGGAACGCCACTTCAATGACCAGGTAAACCGCCAGGAACAGGTAAATCCAAGGCCGTGCCACCCTGTGCAAGACCATATAGTTGGCAAAGAGTATGGTCGTCATCGTCATGGTAGTGATGATGGCCAAACCATAGGCGGCTTCCATGCGAGCCGATTCTTTAAAATACAAAACAACACCGATACAACCTGCAAATAGAAGTGTATTAATGCCAGGGATATAAATCTGACCTTTGGCTTCGGTTGGATACTTGATCCTCATTTTTGGCCAGAGGTTCAAACGGATTGCTTCATTGATCAGTGTATATGAGCCTGAAATCATAGCCTGGCTGGCGATTATAGCCGCAGATGTAGCTATGATCACTCCCGGTACGATGAACCATTGCGGCATCAGGTCGTAAAACGCGTTAATGCCGAGGCTGGTTTTGGTAGCTACATCAATGAGCTGGCCGTCGTGGTATTTGAGAAGGCTCGCCCCTTGTCCGAAGTAATTGATCAACAGGCAGGACTTCACAAATATCCATGACACCCTGATATTCCCCTTGCCGCAATGCCCGAGGTCGCTATACAATGCTTCCGCGCCCGTGGTACAAAGGAATACGGCGCCCAGCAACCAGAAACCTTCAGGATATTCAATCAAAAACTTGATCGCATAGTATGGGTTAAGCGCGTTAAAAATGGCCAGGTGGTCAGAGATATGTATGATGCCCAATACGGCGAGCATGCTGAACCAAACACTCATCACAGGTCCAAACATTTTCCCAATTGATGATGTGCCGAACTGCTGCATGAAAAAGAAAATGCAGATGATGGATAACACAATAATTACCACGGTATCTCCTGCAATGGCCCTGAACCTTGGCAACTCTTTCAAGCCTTCGATGGCAGAGGTTATGGAGATGGGTGGCGTAATGATGCCATCAGCCAAAAGGGCCGCCCCGCCCAGCATCGCGGGGATTACCAGCCATTTCCTTCTTCGCCTGACGAGGGCAAACAGGGCGAAGATGCCCCCTTCTCCCCTGTTATCCGCGCGAAGCACAAGGATGACATATTTAATGGTGGTTTGTAACGTGATTGTCCAAATAATCAGCGACAAGGTGCCATAAATCAATGTTTCATTGACAACCCTTCCTAAGATGATTGAATTGAACACATAGAGTGGCGATGTGCCGATATCTCCATAGATAATGCCCAGGGCTATGAGCAGGCCGGCCCCGGTCACTTTGTTGATGTGCTTTCCCACGGATGCGTATTTTCGGTAAGGATTCCTTTGTTACCAGAGGAATGGACACACAAATGTAACAGGAAATAATATATCGGGTAAAAAAGATTGGGCAATGTGCATGCAAAAACCCCCTCTCAAACGAAAGGGGGTTTACAAACTGTAATAACAAACACAACTATTAAAACAGAAACATTACACGAATGGATTAGTCGGGCTTTTTTCCGTCGAGGAAGCTGTTGATCGTGCTGATCTCAGCCTGGTTATTTTCGTCGGATTTCACGGTGTAGTTGCTATAGAAGTTCTCCACGTCGGCAATCTGGTTATGCATATCCATATTGCGGCGAAGGTAAGCTGGCACCGTTTCAAACTCATTGTTAGGATCGGTCGCGTTGATATTGAACGATAAGTTCCTCAATTTTGCGATTCGCTCCGCAGCCCGGCGCCTGAGTTCCTCCGTTTCGTCCTGCAGCGCAGGTTCCTCAACTGAAGACTTCATGATAGGCTGAGTTTGTTGCACAATTGGCTTTTCCTCCGCCGCATTCTGGGAATCTTTAACTACCAGTTGCATGTCGATAACAGGTTCGTCGGCCTGCACCGGTTTCTGCAAAGGCAGTGGTTCTTCGGTTGAATTGGATTCCTGTTTTGCCGGCGTGTCCTCAGCATAAATCTGCAGAGGCTTTGCCAGGTAGCCCCCCGACGAAAGGGAGCTACGGTTGCTAGCTTCATGTTGAGCCGGCGCCGGGGTTGGCGCTGCTTCAGTTTCTTTTTTTGGTTGAACGGCTTTGGGTGCCGGCAATGGGATATGCACGTCAAAATCCACTACCGGGGCCTGATCAGCGGTCGAAGATATTTCAAAAAAGACGGGGCCATCTTCGATTTTATCCCCAGTAGAATTACCTGGGATTTCTACGATTGGGGCTTCCGTGCCATTGAGTTCAGTTAATACAGGCATCAGCGGATCCGCAGCCGGCGCGGCTTCCGCTACTGGCTCTTCCACTGCAGGTGTTGCTTCAACTTTTTGTTCGGCAACGGGCTGAGCAGGTTCTTCCGCTGCGGGCACAATGGTTACCGGGGTTTCTTTAACAGGAGGTGCGGGCATTTCAAGTTCCATCACAATCTTATCGCTTGCTACGGCCGATTCTTTTGGAGTTGATTTGGCAAATGGATCTTTATGTTCAAAGCCTGTTGCTATAAGTGTAATGCCGATTTCCTGTCCCAGGCTCTCATCGTATCCAAGACCGAGGATAACATCCGTATCAGGTCCAGCCTGGCTGAGCAGGTAGTTCTGAATAATTTCCACTTCATCCATGGTGAATTCGTGTTCCCCTTCGGCTGAATTGATATTAATCAGGATCCACTTCGCACCGCGGATATCATTATCGTTCAGTAATGGTGAAGCCAACGCGAGTTCGATGGCTGTTTGCGCACGGTCTTCCCCAGCGGCATAAGCGCTGCCCAGGATGGCGACACCACCATTCTTCATTACGGTGCACACATCGGCAAAGTCAACATTGATCTGGCCTGTGCTGTTGATCACATCCGTGATACATTTAGCCGCGGTGGCCAGCACATTATCAGCCTTGCCAAATGCTTCTTTCATTTTCAGGTTGCCAAACTGGTGCCGTAGTTTATCATTGCTGATCACGAGCAGGGTATCCACGTGATCTTTCAACTGGCGGATACCTTCTTCGGCCTGCGCGATGCGCTTCTTTCCTTCATACGAAAATGGCGTGGTCACGATGCCCACTGTTAATATGCCGAGGTCTTTACATACTTTGGCCAGGATCGGCGCACCGCCCGTACCTGTTCCACCACCCATGCCTGCGGTGATGAAAGCCATTTTGGTATTCACTTCCAGGATGCGCTTGATTTCTTCAAGGCTTTCTTCGGTAGCCTGGCGGCCAATATCGGGATTGGCACCGGCGCCGAGGCCCTGCGTCAGGTGTGGGCCAAGCTGGATTTTATTTGGCACCTGGCTGGTGGCTATGGCCTGCGCATCGGTATTGCAAATGATGAAGTTAACGCCATCTATTTTTTGCGAATACATATGGTTGACTGCATTGCTGCCACCGCCTCCCACACCAATGACCTTGATGATGGAGGATTGTTCTTTGGGCAAATCAAAATGAATCATCTGGATAATATTTTGTTGGTTAGTAGGTTCGTTTATGCTTTATCGTTAGTATTACAATTGCTTATCGTCTTCTTCCTTGAACATTTCAATCAGGTTCGTCTTGATGGAATCCAGGAACTGCTTCAGTTTGGCACGTCCACCTGGATTCACGGGCTGCTCGGCTTGCGCTTCCGTACCGTCTGCTTGCTGGACAGCGGCTTTCAGGATGGTTTCATCCACCACGGGTTCCTGTTTCAAGAGGTCGGAAGTGTCCAGTTTCACATAATCCGATTCGAAACGGATATTCTTGTTTTCAAAATCATTGTAACCTTTCAGGATCAATCCGATGCAGGTGCTGTACATGGGCTTGGCCAGTTCCTCAAGATGGCCCCCGGCGAGGTGTTCGTTCGGGTAACCGATACGTGCATTCAAACCGGTGACGTATTCTGATAACTGGATCAGGTGTTTCAGTTGCGATCCGCCACCTGTCAGGATCAGTCCGCCATTCAGTACTTTATTATCGAGGCCAACCTGTTTCAGGTGATAGGTCACAAAATCCATGATCTCGCTCATGCGGGCCTGGATGATATTGGCCAGGGTTTTCACGGAAATTTCCTTTGCCGGCATGCCACGCAATCCGGGAATAGTGATGAAAGCGTTTGATTTGGCTTCATCGCTCAACGCGCTGCCAAACTGGATTTTCATTTGCTCGGCCTGTGTCTTTAGCACACCAAGCCCTGTTTTAATATCGTTTGTGATATTCTCACCGCCAAAAGGAATTACGGCAGTATGTTTCAGGATGCCTTCATAGAAAACAGCGAGATCGGTTGTACCGCCACCGATATCAACAATTGCCACACCGGCTTCAAGATCCTGGTCGCACATGACCGCTGCCGCTGAAGCGAGTGGCTGCAATACCAGGTCGCGTGTTTTCAAACCGGCTTTCTCCACGCTGCGGTGGATATTGCGTATGGCATTGCGGTCGCCTGTGATAATATGGAAGTTGGCCCCCACTTTCACACCGTTATACCCGATTGGGTTAGGAATATTCTGGAAATTATCAACGGTAAATTCCTGTGGGATCACATCAATGATCTGGTCGCCAGCAGGGATATATGTTTTATACTGGTCAGCGACAAGCCGGTCAATTTCTACCTGGCTGATTTCTTCTTCATGCTCCTGGCGCACAATATCACCGCGTGTTTGCAGGCTTTTGATGTGATGCCCTGCAATGCCCACGTAAACTTCGCGGACATCCAGGTTTGGATTTGATTTTCTGCAGTTCTCAAGGGCCAGTTGAATGGCTTTGATGGTTTGATCAATGTTCAGTACCATGCCATGCTGCACGCCGTTGCTGTTGGCACGGCCAAAGCCCAGGATTTCGAGCTTACCAAATTCGTTCTTACGGCCCGCAATTGCCGCGATCTTGGTTGTCCCGATATCCAAGCCTACGATAATGGGTTGTTCCTGGTTCATAGTTGTATTGTTTTGTGTTTGTTTGTGTGGGGTATGGTTTGTTGTCATCCTGTATGCTTAATTTTTTCTTCCTGGTTTCTTTTGTGCCGGTTTGGCCGCGGGTTTCGCGACCGGCTTTTTCGCTGGTTTTGCTGTCGCTTTTGGCTCTTCCTGCTTTTTTGATGGCTCAGCCGGCTCTGCTATCCTTTCAAAATAAATTGTTGGTTCCAGCGTTGGTTCCTCACGCTGTATCATGAATTTGATCATGGTACTGTCTGCCGTATTCCGTTCATTGTCCTGCACAATTGTTTGCACCGAATCGCTGGCAAGTTTCTCTGCTGTTGCCGCCATGGCCTGCATCAACTGTATGGTGCGCAAAGAATCGGCCGACACGTCATCTTTACCTTTCAACTTCGCTACCACCTGTCCTTTGAACTGCAGGTTGATGATGCTATACCTGTTCCAGCCGAAACGCGGCATCATGTTCCGGTAGAAGAGCGATAATTTGCTGAATTTCTCATCCAGGTTTTGCGCATCGCCCAGTACAATTACCTGGTTGCCGATGTAAGGCACAAATTCAAATGAGCGCGATGGCGTGATATCGACCTGTTGCACCAGCGCGAGCATGAATGAATCTTCCTGCAGGCGCTGGCTGATGTTCCGGATATCGCGAAGCAGGGCACTGTCTGCTTTTGTTAAGACCTTTGCATCCGATGGAAAGCCCGTAAACACCGGCACCCTGGCTGAAAACTTATCGCTGAGGGGCAACATCGACAAACTGCTATCAATATAAAATGTATGTGTGCCATTCGCGAAAACCCTGGCTACCGGCTCCCGCTCTTCTACATCTGCTTTCAATACATTATGGCTATCGAAATAAAGTTCCGCGTTCTTCACCCACACATCTTTTTCCAATTCAGACTCCATGCCCACAAGGTCAAAAGATGAAATGGCCTGGCCAATTGCCTCTTCACCGCTATACCTGTTGATCAGGTCCAGCACATCCTGCTTATCGATAAAGAAATGATTGCTGACACCACTGATGTTGACATCAATGGATTTGCACACAGATTCATTTTTATCCCTGACAGCAGCCAGTAAAACAACCAGGCATCCTATTGCCAGCAATATCCATCCCGATGTGACCAGGACGCGCTTTGCGTTGAATTTTCCGGTTAATGCCATCTGAAATATTTCTTTTTATATTATTTGCTTAATGCCGTTCGTATCGGTTGAACTTTTGTATCAATATCTCCTGCACCCGCGGTGATCAATAATTCCGGTTTATGTTCCGCGCATGCTGAAACAACCTGATCCATGCTTATCATCTTTACCGGTATTCCTTTCATTCTCTCTGCAATCATCCCGCTATTAACACCGGGCATTGGTTTTTCGCGGGCCGGATAAATGGGCAACAGCCAGCATTCATCAGCCATCGACAATACTTCCGCAAACCCATCCGCATGGTCCTGTGTCCGGCTGAACAGGTGCGGCTGGAAAATCACCGTACATTTCCTGCCAGGATACAATTCCTTCGCGCTGCTGATCAAAGCCCTTAATTCCTCCGGGTGATGCGCGTAATCATCAATCATCACGGTATCAGCATTCCGCATGATGTATTCAAACCTGCGCTTCACACCTTGAAAATCAGCCAGGGCAGCTTTTATCTTATCATCCCCAAGCCCCATCCGGCTGGTTACTGTGATGGCTGCGATGGCGTTTTCGATATTGTGCCTGCCACCCATGAACAATTCTATCTCCCGTATTTTCTTACCGGGCATTTCCAGGCTGAATACATAACGGCCATCCATAACCGAAACCGATTCGGCATACACGTCGGCACGATCATCATCCACACTATATGTCATGTGGTTTGATGCGATGAAATCCTGTTTACGCGGCAAGCCATATTTCGTCAGCAGGAATCCACCCGGTTTCAGCCTGTTGCCGAATTCCACGAATGCGTCCAGCAGGTTTTCCGCTGTGCCGTAAATATCCAGGTGATCGGGGTCCATAGACGTAATCACCGCGATATCCGGGCGCAATTGCAGGAAACTCCTGTCGTACTCATCCGCCTCAGCCACACTCACGGCACGGTCGCTGCTCCAGAAATTGGAATTGTAGTTGGCAGCGATTCCGCCCAGAAAAGCGTTACAGCCAAAACCGCTATGCCTGAGAATGTGCGCGATCAAAGAACTGGTGGTCGTTTTCCCATGGGTACCGGCAACGCATACACTAAAAGTTTCTCCAGTAATCAAACCGAGTACCTGGCTCCTTTTCATCATGGGGAAGCCCTGGGCACGGTAATAATTCAATTCACCGTGATCTGAAGGAATGGCAGGCGTAAACACCACCAATCCCGGGTCAGGATCCGCCAGGCTGATGTCATCCACATAATGTATCGACATCCCTTCAGCTTCCAGTTGGCGCGTGAGTTCAGTAGCCGTGCGGTCATAGCCACTCACTTTCACACCCTTGCTCATAAAATACCTGGCCAGTGCGCTCATGCCTATCCCCCCAATGCCGAGGAAATACACAGATGATATGTTTGATAACTGCATCAAGCCTTTTTACTTAATATTTGCAACATGTCGCCGGCTACAACTAAGTCCGCGTCATCGATGGCCAGCTTCGCGATATTTTTTTTCAATGATTCCTGTGCATCCTGGTTAGCCGATAATTGCATCAGGGTAGGAACCAGTTTGTTCAAAACATCCGCGTCGGGCACCATCAACGCGGCTTCCCTGTTCACCAGGTGCATGGCATTGACCGTCTGATGGTTCTCCGCCGCATGTGGGTAGGGCACAAAAACGACCGGTTTGCGTACGATGCACAATTCAGCGATGGCCATTGCCCCGCTCCGGCTGATCACCATATCAGCGGCAGCGTATGCATATTCCATCTGTGTGATAAAATCGCTCACGTACACATTTTTTTTATTCCTCGATACATCCCTTGCTCTTTCGAGAAAAAGTTTTCCCGTTTGCCAGATCAGTTGCAATCCGTTTTGATCAAAAAGATCCAGGTCCTTTTCAATGGCTTCATTGATACTCTTTGCGCCAAGGCTGCCGCCTACTACAAGGATCGTTTTCTTTGACGGGTCGAGGCTGAACCTCCTGACGGCATCGAAGCGTTCGATCAAACCTGCGGAAGTGGCTATGGCTTCCCTTACCGGGTTTCCGGTAACTATCAACCTTTCGGGAGGAAAGAATTTCTCCATGCCTTCCGTTGCCACATACACGCGTGTAGCTTTTTTACCCAGCATGATATTGCTTTTGCCGGCAAAGGAATTCGCTTCATGTATGAATGTGGGTATGCCCTTGCGTTGCGCGTATGCCAGAACGGGGAAAGTGGAATACCCACCAACGCCCAGGATGGCATCCGGCTTGTATGAACGGAATATCGATGCCACTTCAAAAAAACTTTTAACCAACTTAACGGGCAACCAGATATTTTTTATCAAAGAACTTCTGTTAAATCCTGAAATGGTGAGGCCCCTGATGTCGAAGCCGGCTTGGGGCACTTTTTCCATTTCCATTTTTCCCTTAGCGCCTACAAACAGGAACTGGGAACCGGGCGCCAATTTCTTTAATGCCTGGGCGATGGCCACGGCCGGGAAAATATGTCCGCCAGTGCCTCCACCCGCAATGATGAACCGGTACGGTTTATATGGCTTTTGATCCTGTTCCATGATGGTTACCCTTCCTTTTCTGTTGATTCTTTTTCCGTTTCCTGTTCAGCAATTGTTTTTTTACCTTCTAACTGTTCCACGTTTCGGGCAACGCTCAAAATGATGCCGATCGATAAGCAGGTAAACAGGAAGCTGCTACCGCCCATGCTTACCAGAGGAAGCGTGACGCCCGTATTTGGAAATAAGTTTACATTCACCGCCATATTGGCCATCGCCTGAATCACCAGCATAAAACTCAATGCCAGCGCAAGGAATGCCCCAAATGCAAAAGGGCATTTTCGATACAACCTGATACACCTGTAAAGGAATAAGAGGTATATGAAAACCATAAACCCGGCACCCATCAAACCATATTCTTCTATAATGATGGCATAAATGAAATCGCTGTAACTATGCGGCAAAAAGTTGCGTTGCTCGCTGTTGCCAGGGCCTTTTCCCAACCATCCGCCTTTCGCGATGGCTATCTTGGCCTGGTTGATCTGGTACATTTTTTCACTGTCCGCATTCTTGCTTCCATGTACGAATGTTTGTATGCGGCTGATCCAGGTAGGGATACGGCCGGATGCAAGGAAAGCGGGCAGCTTTTTAGTTTCATGCGTTTGCTTATCATAAGTTGCCAGTGCCACACTGATCAGCATGATTACCGGGATCATCGCAATGCCCATTGTTATGAGGATATGCTTGGTGCGTACCCGGCCAATAAACATGAGCATGATGCTGGTGCCTGCAATCAACACTGAGGTAGACAGGTTCGCGGGCGCGATGAGCATGCAAATGATGGCTACCGGTGTAATGATGGGCAAAAAGCCTTTCTTAAAATCTTTAATCACATGCTGCTTGCGGCTGAGTTGTCGGCTCAGGTACATGAACAAAGCCAGCTTGGCAAGGTCGGATGTTTGAAATGTCATGTTGATGACCGGTAACTTGATCCAACGGCTTCCGGCATTGAGTTGCACACCAAACATAAGCGTGTAAAACAACAGTGGTATGGATATCAAAAACAGTACCAGTGCCACTCTTGAATAAATGGTATAGTTGATCCGGTGCGCGAAGTATATGATCAGCAGACCGAGCATGATAAACGCGAATTGCTTGAACAGGTAGCTTTCTGTGCTCTTGCTCATCCTGTACGCAAGCGAACCGGTGCTTGAGTACACCAGCAACAAGCTGGCAATGGTGAGGATGATCACGATGGCCCAGATCACTTTATCACCCTTAGTTTTCCGCACGAGGTTGTCGCCCACATTGCTGAAGGATGGATTGAAAATCGATTTTATGTTCAGGTTTTCCGCCATGCTTTCTGGTCAGGGATTCGGATTAATTATAATTCTTTTACTGCCTGTTTGAACTGGTTGCCCCTGTCTTCATAATTTTTGAACAGGTCGAAACTGGCGCAAGCCGGGCTCAACAACACCACTTCTCCTTTATTCGCGTAATGAAAAGCCATTTTAACCGCTTCGCTTGCCGAACCGGTTTGCTCGATCAACGGTACGATATCGCTAAACGCATCCAATATCTTGCTGTTATCTGTGCCCATGCAAATAATCGCTTTCACTTTCTCCTGTACCAGGTCACGGATCAGGCCATAGTCATTTCCTTTATCAACACCCCCAAGGATCAGGATCACTGGCTTGGTCATGCTTTCCAGCGCGAACCATGTACTGTTTACATTGGTTGCCTTGCTGTCGTTCACAAATTCAACGCCCCTTACAGTTGCCACGGTTTCCATCCTGTGTTCCAGGCTTTGGAATGTTTGTAAAGCCTCCCTGATTTTATCTTTACGTATATCCAGCGCTGTGGCAGCCATGCTTGCAGCCATGCTGTTATACTGATTATGCTTTCCCTTAATCGCGAAATCGGTAATACTCATCTGCATTTCCTCTGTTTTCCATTTCAGGTGCATCTTAGCATTCGCGAGGTAAGCACCTTGCGGAAGTTCTTTACTCATAGTTATAGGGGCTTGGGTTGATTTGATGGGATATTTGCTGATATTTTTCATGGTTACTTCATCATCAAGGTTGTAGATGAATACATCATCTGGGCCCTGGTTTTCGGCGATGCGAAACTTACTATGCACGTAGTTCTCCATCTTGTAATCGTAGCGGTCCAGGTGATCTTCGGTGATATTGGTCAATACGGCCACATCCGGACGGAATGTTTTGATATCATCCAGTTGAAATGAACTTACTTCGGCGATGTACAATGGCTTTGGGTCGAGCGCTACCTGTTTGGCAAACGAATAACCGATATTGCCCACGAGGGCGCAGTCGGCCTGTGCGTGGCGGCATATGTGATAGGTAAGCGCCGTTGTGGTGGTTTTACCATTGCTGCCGGTTATGGCCACCACTTTACTGTTACCCATGTGGCGGAATGCCAGTTCGATTTCACTGATCACGGGTATCCCTTTCGCCCGGATCTTTTTCATCAGTTCTGACTTTTCCGGGATGCCCGGGCTTTTCATGATCTCATCGGCTGATAAAATCCGGTCCATGCTGTGCAGCCCTTCTTCATAATCGACCCCATGCGCTTTCAGCTCATCCCGGTAAACCGGTTTGATCGCGGTGGAATCGCTGACGAATACGGAGTAACCCTGCCGTATAGCAAGGATCGCGGCGCCAACGCCACTTTCTCCCGCACCCAGTATGACCAGATTTTTTTTCATCAGACCAGCATCTAAAATTGGTTCTTCAACAGTATTGACTTTTACAGGCTTTTGCCCCTGTGGTCAATTCAAAAGTGGTTCTTCAACGGTATTGATTTTTACAGGACAACTATGTTGATCCGGTAAAGCGGATATTCGTTTCCGTTAGATTCGGTTACCCGGCCATTGCCGCGGTAAAAATTGGTTTTTCAACAGTATTGACTTTTACAGGCTTTTGCCCCTGTGGTCAATCAAAAAGTGGTTCTTCAACGGTATTGATTTTTACAGGACAAATTCTTGCCTAAAAAAATCTCGTTACGACTGATTAAAAAGGTTTTTCATCAGTATAGAATTTAATGGGTCGTAACATTCATAAGGTCGTGACCTGTTTCCAGGATACGGATTAACTTGGCGTTCATCCAGGTTCTTAGTTTTCAACCAGGTTTCTATCTTAACTTAAGTGTTACAATGGCCATTGCCACACTCAAGATTGTTACAATCCAAAAACGCACCGCGATCTTGCTCTCATGGTACCCCAGCTTCTGGTAGTGGTGGTGCAGCGGGCTCATCAGGAACACCCTTCGCCCCTCGCCATACTTTCTCTTTGTGTACTTGAAGTACGACACTTGTATCATCACGCTGAGGTTCTCCACCAAAAACACCATGCAGAAAATCGGTATCAGCAATTCCTTCCGCACAATAATCGCCAGCGCCGCGATGATGCCACCCAAAGCCAGGCTGCCGGTATCGCCCATGAACACCTGCGCCGGGTATGAATTATACCAAAGGAACCCAATACAGGCGCCCACAAAAGCGGCAATGAATATGGACAGTTCCCCAAGATTCGGGATGTACATGATATTCAGGTATTCCGCGAACTTGATATTACCGCTCACATACGCGAAAATGCCAAGACAAATCCCAATGATGGCGGAAACGCCCGTAGCCAGCCCATCCAATCCGTCTGTGATATTCGCGCCGTTTGAAACGGCCGTTACAATAAATATCACCACCAGGATGTAGAGGATATATGTGTATTCCCTCCAGTTCTCAGGCAATAACCTCGCGTAGTTAAACTCATGGTTCTTTACGAAAGGAATGGTGGTGATCACAGACTTGGCATCAACAAAAACCCTTTTCTTTCCATCCACTACAACGGTATCAAAGCGGGCATTTGTTCTGCTCACATCGCTGATGCCACTGATGTTGTTATTGATCACTTCGCGCTTAACCACTACATTCTGGTTAAAATACAGTGTAGCGCCTACGATAATCCCCAGCATCACCTGTCCGAAAATCTTGAACCGTCCCGCCAACCCATCGGCATCGGATTTTTTATACTCAATGCCTTTTGCCTTAGCGATCCTTTTGGCGCGGATCTTCAGGTAATCGTCTATAAAACCAATCGCACCCATCCATACGGTACACAGCAACATCAGCCTGATATATACCTTATCCAGGTTGGCCAGGAGTATGGTAGGTATGATGATGGCCATTAGCAGGATGATGCCGCCCATGGTTGGTGTTCCCTTTTTCTGCTGTTCACCGGCCAGTCCAAGGTCCCTAACGGTTTCACCTAACTGCTTTTTTTGCAGGAACCCAATGATGCGTTTACCATACACCGTTGTGATCACCAGCGACAGGATCAAGGCCAGCATTACCCTGAAAGTAATGAACTGGAACAGCCCGCTGCCCGGAAACCGGATCTCTTCCCTTGTCAGCCAGTCGAAAAAGTGGTACAGCATAAATGGATTTACCTGTTTATTTTTCCATTAAGGAGAACATCTCCTCCAATACTTTTTTATCGTCGAATGCGTATTTCACGCCCCCTATTTCCTGGTACTTTTCATGTCCCTTCCCTGCCACCAGGATAATGTCTTCTTTTCCACTCAGGCTCACAGCCGTTTTGATGGCTTCCTTTCTGTCGGCAATGCTGATGCATTTGCGTTTGCAGGCCGCGTTCACCCCAGCCTGCATTTCTTCCAGGATTGCCGCGGGATCTTCGTTCCGGGGATTATCCGATGTCAGTATGATCCTGTCGCTGTGCTGGCAAGCCACTTCAGCCATCACCGGCCTTTTGGCTTTATCGCGGTTACCGCCGCATCCCACCACGGTGATGATCTGCTCCGGGCCCTTCCGTAATTTTTTTATGGTGGCCAATACATTCAGCAGGGCATCTGGTGTATGCGCGTAATCAATGATGCCCACCACATGTTCCCTGGTACTGATAATATAATCAAACCTTCCTTCCGCACCCGTGAGCGTACTCAACACTTTCAGCACTTCTTCCTTATCCTTTCCCAACAAAACGGCAGCGCCGTAAACAGCCAGCAGGTTATACGCGTTGAATTCGCCGATCAATTTCACAAACACTTCCGTATCATTCACAGTCAGGTGCAAACCGGTCAGCGCGTTATCGAGGATACGGCCTTTTACATCTGCCAGTGTTTTCAGGCTATAGTAACATTTGCGCGCGGCTGTATTCTGCAGCATCACATGGCCGCGCTTGTCATCCGCATTGCTCAGCGCAAACGCAGTTGCCGGCAAAGCATCAAACCATGATTTTTTTACACGGATATACTCATCAAATGTTTTATGGTAGTCCAGGTGGTCGTGGGTGATATTACTGAATATGGCGCCGGTGAACTGCAAGCCCGCGATGCGTTGCTGGTGAATGGCGTGGCTGCTGCATTCCATGAATACATGCGAACAATCCGCGTCCTTCATGCGCCTGAGCAGCCTGTTGAGACTGATCGCGTCTGGTGTGGTATGTGTGGCATCCAGCACATCCGCGCCGATCCGGTTCTCCACCGTACTGATCAATCCACAGGTATGCCCCATGGCCGTAAAGGCTTTCCACAAAAGCGTCGCGATGGTTGTTTTTCCGTTTGTTCCGGTAACGCCGACCAGTTTCAGGGATAAGCTTGGTTCTTCAAAGAACAAATGTGCCATCAATCCTGCCGCATTCGCGCTGTCCTCAACCTGCACATAAGTAACGGTATCGGTTAAACGCTCCGGCATTTGTTCGCACACAATGATCGTTGCGCCTTTTTCAATGGCCGCGTTTATAAACGCATGGCCATCAGCCTGGTGCCCGCGGATCGCAATAAAACATCCGCCAGCCTGTACATGCCTGGAGTCGATGAAGAGGTCAGACACCGGAACCTGTGTTTGTCCATAAACCTTCCGGATGGCTACCTTATATAAAATATCTTTCAACAACATATGGCATGCCCTAATTGAGCATCAGTATAATTTTTTCACCTTTTTTAAATGTACTCCCTGGTGCGAGGCTTTGGTTCACCACCCTTCCCCTTCCATTGGCTACTGCCCGAAGTCCCTTGTTCTCCAGCAGGTAGAGCGCATCCTTCAATCCCATACCACTTACATCAGGCACTGTGGATGGCGGCGTGCTGATCTGACCTGGCTGCACCAAACCGGCGGAATGTTGACGAATCACCGCGCTCCTCCAGCTTCCGCTGACAATGGAATCATGATATGGGATATTCATGAAGCGGAACAGGGTAGACAAATCATTCTTCAATCCCTTATATGTGTACAGGCTTGTGTCCGGACTGACTTGCTTGCTCAGGCTATTCTTGCTGATATACCTGTAATAAATTTTATCGCTCACTTCCTTGAATACCCGCCCGGATACATCGGCTCCATAAATCAACCTCGATTCGTTACTGTTTTGAATCACCACAGCCATGCTGTACTTTGGCGCTTCAGATGGGAAATAGCCTATGAAAGATGCCTGGTAAATTTTATTTCCCTTGTTGTATCCTTTATTGTTCAATGCGGTTACGGCCGTTCCCGTTTTACCCGAGATGGAGTAAACGGAATCGCGAAGGATTTTCCGGCCTGTACCATGTTGGCTGTCGACCACCGCGCGCAAACATTCTTTCACCTGGAATAAAGTGGAATCGGATACCATTTTTTCCACCAGCACTTCGGGTTCAATTTTTTTCACGGTTACGCCATAATCCTGTACTTCGCTCACGAGGTAAGGCTTCATCATGCGGCCATTGTTGGCAATGGTATTATAAATCATCAGCATGTGCAGCGGTGTCACCAATTGACCGTATCCATGCGCCATATATGGAATGGTAGTGGGATGCCAGAATTTGCTGCTGGGCTTAATGATGATCGGCCTTCCGGATGAAGCCGTGATATCAATGCCTGTCAGCGTATCGAGCCTGAGCTTACGCAGGTGTTCCGTCCAACGTTCGGGCTGGTTGCGGTAATACATATCGGCGAGTTTCGCGAAAGCCACATTGCTGCTTCGGAGAAACGCCTCCTTAACTGTGATGGCCCCGGCACCAAGGTGGGAATCCTTGATGCGCAGGCCATAGAAATACTTCGCCCCCCCTTCACAGTCAACAATGCTGTTGTTGTTTACGTACTTGTCTTCGAGGAGGCTGATGAGGGTTACGAGCTTAAAAACGGAGCCAGGTTCGGTACGTTTACCAATGCCATAATTGAGGTCTTCGGTGTACGTGCCATCGGGTTGTTTTCCTAGGTTGGCGATTGCTTTAATTTTTCCGGTAGCGGTTTCCATGACGATAACCGTACCATGCAGCGAGTTGTTATTCACCATCATTTTCATCAGGGCATTTTCCGCAACGTCCTGAATATATGTATCGAGTGTGGTAATGATATCTTTTCCGTTGATGGGATCGAGCTCGGCTCCTTCCACTGGCATGTACGCACCGGCGGCATAACGCATGAGGCGCTGGCCTGTAACGCCTTTCAGCAGGCTGTCGTAAGTGCGTTCCAGGCCTACGTTTTTACTGGAGTCGCGGCGCGATAAACCGATGGTACGGTTGGCCAGCAGCACATAAGGATTGATGCGCTTATCCCTGAGTTCCACTATGAACCCGCTTTTATTTTTTCCCTGGCGTACCAGCGGGAACTGGCGCAGGGCCTTGTATTCTTCGAATGAGATTTTACGCTTCAGCAGGTAATACCTTTCCTTGTTCTGATAAGCCAGTTGCATGTCGCGCTTATACTCAGATGCGGTGCGGTCGCCAAACAAATTAGAGAGGCAAAGGCTGAGTGAGTCGATATTATCTTTAAAGCGCTTGCCTTCTTTCTCGCGCAAACCTTCAGCGGCAAAATCCACATAGATGTCAAAGATCGGCACTGAAGTGCTGAGTATATTTCCGTCTTCGCTATAGATGGTGCCCCTTTCGGCGTAAATAGGCTGGTACCTGAGGTGCAGGCTGTCGCCCAATCCTCGCCAGTGGCTGCCTTCGGCGATCTGGATGTAGGCTGCTCTGCCAATGACCATAACGCCCAGCACTATGATCAGCAGAAAGCAGAGGTGCACCCTCCACAATATGTCTTTCCTGATGTCCAAGACAGGATAATATCAGTTGGTTATTAAATAAAGGCTTGCTTAGTTTCCTTGTTCTGCTTTTGTTTCGCTGCTGTCGGTGAGCATGATGGGCGGGCCCTTCAGTTCACGCAACCCCAGTGGCTCTACGGCTTTCACCAGTTCACTCGCTTTGCTTCGGAATATCACTTCGCTTTTCACACTCTTGTATTCGTATTCGAGTTCCTTGATATTCTTTTCGCTTTTAGCAATGCGGCGGACCAGTTTATCGGCATGGTGCCCGTTGTAGATGTACAGCACCGCCAGTGCAGATAAAAACAGGAAGAATGGAATGTTCCCTACAATGGAACGATAGTTGAAGAGTCGCTTCCAGTCTGTTTTACTGTTGGTTGCCTGTGCTTCTTTGCGGGTGTCGTTACTCATGTCGACTGAGGTTGTTTTTTCTCGGCTATGCGCAACTTCGCACTCCTGGATCGGGGATTGGATCGACGTTCGCTTTCATTGGGTACGACAGGTTTTTTGGTTATGACCTGCAGCTGGGATTGGGGACGGTTTCCGAACAGATCGCCTTCAGACGGTTCCTCAAAGGTTCCGTACCGGAAGAAATTTTTTACCAGCCTGTCTTCAATAGAATGAAAACTGATAATGGCGATCCTTCCTCCGGGTTTTAATACCTGAACTGATTGTTGCAACAGGTCGGCCAACGCTCCGGTTTCATCATTCACTTCCATGCGCAACGCCTGGAACACCTGGGCGAAATACTTATTCGGGTTTCCTTTTACTTCATTTTTCACGGCTTCCTTAAACTGGCTGATGGTTTCCAGCGGCCTCAATGCCCTTTGCGAAACAATGCTCCGGGCAAGGGTGCGCGCGTTGGTCACTTCGCCATACTGCTCAAAGATTTTGTGCAGCCTGGCTTCGGGATAATCCTTTAGCAGGTCTGCCGCCGTCTTTGTCTGCCGGTTGTCCATACGCATGTCAAGCGGCGCATCGAAACGGATCGAGAAACCCCTTTCCGCTTCGTCGAACTGATGGCTCGACACACCCAGGTCTGCCAGTATCCCATCCACGCCTTCCCAATCATACAGCCGCACAAAGCGCTGCAGGTGACGGAAATTATGCGGCACGAATGTGATCCTCTGGTCATCGGGCAGGTTCCGCATGGCATCGGCATCCTGGTCAAACACCAACAAACGCCCTGCCGGGCCAAGCTTTTCCAGGATACCCCTGGAATGCCCGCCCCCGCCAAATGTGCAATCCACATACCTGCCATCGGGTTTGATCCTTAAGGCATCCAGCGATTCCTGGTAGAGCACCGGCACATGATATGCCTGCCCGCCTGCTTCATCACCTGGTATGTGGCCCCGGTTTGGCATCTTGCTTATGCCGGCGACTGGCCATTGCCGGAAGCTTTACGCATGACTTCATTGGCCAATTGGCTGAAGCCCTCCGGTGAAAATGAATCAAAGAACTGATCTCGTATATGCTTATCCCAGATCTCTATTTTATTGATACCCGACACCAACACGATATCTTTATCCAGCGAAGCATGCCCCATGAGGTTCTTGGGTATCAGGATCCGTCCGGCACTGTCCGGCTCCACCATCGTAGCCCCGTTCATAAACTGGCGGCGGAATTCCCTGACCTTAGGGTCAAAATCATTTAACTGGCTGATTTCCGTGAACAATGGATCCCAGCTTTGCATGGGATACAGGGTCAGGCAACGCTCAAAACCCCTGTTGATCACAAACTGCTGGCTTTCATTCTCAGGCATCTGCTTTTTAAAGCCCGCCGGGAACAAAAACCTGCCTTTTGCATCAATCGTAGACTCATATTCGCCTATGAATTTGATCATGAAGGGTTTTTGAAGTTGTTTTTAAGCGTTTAATGACACAAAATAACACTTTTTCCTACTTTATGACACAAAAATGATTGAAAAAGTTTATCCACAAACCTGAAACCCTTATCCGTGCGGGATTAAGGGCCAAATAGGTGCTTGCACCGGTGAATTGACTGTGGATAAGCGTTAAAACCTGTGGAAAATTCAGTTTATACGCGGGCGAGTGGGATTTGGATGAGGAAACAGCTTCCCTTACCGGGCGTGCTATCGGGCTTGATGGATCCTTTGTGGGCGTCGATCATGGTTTTCACATAACTCAACCCGAGCCCGAACCCTTTCACATTATGGATATTTCCGGTATGTGCCCGGTAAAATTTTTCGAATATGCGGCTCAGGGTTTCCTTGCTCATGCCGATGCCGTTATCTTCTATTTTGATGCGCAGCATATTACCCTGATTGGACGTGCTGAGCTTGATATGGAGGTTCTCCTTAGAGTATTTCACGGCATTGTCGAGGAGGTTGTTGATGATATTGGTGAAATGCACTTCATCAGCCATGATCATGTCTTTGGCTGCGTCGAGGTGTACTTCGATTTGCCCGCCTTTATCCTGCAATGGCAGTGAGATATTATTCAGCGCTACGCCAATGAGTTCATGCGCGGATAATTTTTTCAGGTTGAGCTGTACTTCCTGTTTATCGAGCAATGCCGCTTGCAGGATGGTTTCCACCTGCTTGTTCATCCTTTTGTTTTCTTCCTTGATGATGCCGGTGAAATAATTCATCTTCTCTTTATCCGCGGCTACTTTTTCATTCTTCAACGCGTCAACCGCCAGTGAAATCGTTGCCAGCGGCGTCTTGAACTCATGCGTCATGTTGTTGATGAAATCCGATTTGATCTCACTGAGTTTTTTCTGCTTGATGAGTGTCCGGATGGTGATAAAGAATGCCGTGGTGATGATGATGGTGAAGAGAACGGCGCCCAGGATAAACCAGGTCAGCTCCTTTAATACAATCGTGCGCTGGTGCGGCACGATGACCACCAGGAACTCTTCGCGGTTCAGGTTTTCGAGGCTGCTGCCCGACGCAGGCAGGAGTTGGATGACGTGTTGCGTATTGTTCAGCGAGTCGACATAATACTTATAAAAATGATCCGACTGCAACTCATCTCCCATGAGCGAGTTTTGGGTGATGGCAAACTCAAATGGAATTTCACGCAGGAAATATTTATCCATGCAGCGGCGGATGATATCATGAATTTCCTCTTTGCTGTATCGCTGGATCACGGAACTGCGCATGTAATCCATCTTCATCTTATCACCCGGAAACAGGATATCTGATTTGCGCGGGAAAGGCAGGATGGGTTTCTCCTGCATCAGCTTCTGCGCGGCTTCGCCGGTGGCCATGTTGATATGGTCCATCAACTGTTGCTCCTTTACTTCCCGTGCGCTTTTGAGCCAGAGGTACTGAAAGAAGATCAGCCCCAGCAGAGACAGTAAAATCAATATGCTGATGATGGGAAATACTTTTTTCATATAAGCCTGCGGCCAGGTGCCGGATTACAGATGCAACAAAATTAAGCATGTATCGGGTTGTGCAGCCAGTGCAAATATACTTGAGCAAAACTTTAACGAAACGGCATAACCCAAACAACATTTTTTATATGGAGTGGTTATATTTTATACCTAAATTTAGGACATGGTAGCGCCCGGTCAAAACATATTGCTGATCGCCGAACCTTTTTTGAAAGATCCGAATTTCGCCCGTACTGTGGTGTACCTCTGCAGGCATTCCGAAGAAGGCAGTTTCGGATTCGTTCTGAACAAACCTTTCGAATACACACTCGACGAATTGATCCAGGGTTTCGAAGGCACCCATATCCCTGTGTATACCGGCGGGCCCGTGCAACCCGATATGGTGCATTACATCCACCAATACCCAAACCTGATTCCCGGCAGTTTCGCCATTTCAAACGATATACACTGGGGCGGCGATTTTGATACGGTAAAACGACTGATCCGTTCCGGGAGTATCGACTTGCGCAAGATCAAATTTTTTATCGGGTACAGCGGCTGGGAATCCGGCCAACTGGATCATGAAATGGAAGAGAAAAGCTGGTTAACGGTAACGGCTACACGCAATTTGGTTTTCGACGTGCCCCCTGAGCAGGTATGGAAATCAAGCATCGAACACCTGGGCGGCGATTATAAAATCATGGCCCATTTCCCCATCGACCCCCAACTGAACTAACCAAACCCCATCGAACGATTGCTTTACCAACTGCTGAAAATACCTGCCCGTCTGGCTTTCCGGATATATGTGCGAAACCTGCGGCTGAAAAACCCCGATGCCCTGAATATGAAAGGCCCGCTGCTGATCGCGGCCAACCACCCAAACTCATTCCTCGATGCCATCATCATTGCCACATTGTTCCGTAAACCGGTGTACTCGCTGGCAAGGGGCGACGCATTCAGCAACCGGCTAACCAGTACTTTGCTGCGCGCCCTGAACATCCTGCCCGTGTACAGGATGCGCGAAGGCGCTGAAAACCTCTCTCAAAATTATTCCACTTTTGAAGCCTGCCGGGAAATCTTCAGGAAAAACGGCATTGTGCTGATCTTCAGCGAAGGGCTCTGCATCAACGAATGGAAACTGAGGCCATTGATGAAAGGTACGGCCAGGCTGGCCATCAGCAGTTGGGAAGAAGGCATCCCGCTGACCATTCTACCCGCCGCCATCAACTATCATTCATTCACCCGGTTTGGCAAACATGTGCACCTGCATTTCGGAAAAGCCTTTACACAAAGCGACCTGGAGGATACTAACGGTTACGGCAAAACGATATTGTCTTTTAACAGGAAGCTCGATAACGAACTAAGACAACTCGTGATTGAAATAGATGATTCCGACCACGCGTCCATCCGAAGGGTATTCGCTTCTGAAAAACCCGGATGGCAAACTTCATGGTTAACCATACCCGCGGTCATTGGCTGGCTCCTGCATGCACCCTTGTATTACCCGCTCAAAAAAATCGTTTACCGGAAAGCCATACACAGCGGGCATTACGACTCCATCATGGTGGGCGCTTTGTTTTTGTTATACCCCATTTACCTCGCCAGCATAACATTGATCACGTACGCGTTTTGCGGAACCGCTTTGGCTGCAGGCGTATTGATGTGCATACCTTTACTGGCTTACGCATATGTGCAATGGAAAGAACGGTATTGACATGAAAAAGCCCATGCAGATGCACGGGCTTATGTAATAATGTACAAAGAATATTATTTTTCTTCAGCACCTTCTACCAACACCGTGGTTTTGTTGTTCAGCACTTCCACAAAACCGGCCTGGATCGTAAAGGATTGTGTGCTGTTTTTATCCTTCAGGATTTTCATGCTGCCGGCTTTTAAGGCGCTTACAAAAGGCGCGTGGCGGTCGAGCACTTCAAACAAACCGGTGATACCGGGCAGTTGAACGCCATAAACTTCGCCGCTGAATACCTTTTGTTCCGGTGTTAATATCTCAAGTGTCATAAAAGCAATTTGTTCGTTATTCCGGTGAATGCTTGATTAAGCCTGGGCGGCAGCCATCAGTTTCTTACCTTTTTCGATGGCGTCATCCAGTGTACCCACCAGGTTAAAGGCGGCTTCCGGGTACTCATCCACTTCACCATCCATGATGGCGTTGAAACCGCGGATGGTTTCTTCAATAGGCACCAGTACGCCTTTCAGGCCGGTGAACTGTTCGGCCACAAAGAATGGCTGGCTGAGGAAACGCTGTACTTTACGTGCGCGTGATACCACCAGTTTATCTTCGTCGCTCAATTCATCCAGGCCCAGGATCGCGATGATGTCCTGCAGTTCCTTATATCGCTGAAGGATCATTTTCACGCGCTGCGCGCAATTGTAATGCTCTTCACCTACAATGGCCGGAGTCAGGATCCTGGATGTGGAATCCAGCGGATCCACGGCAGGGTAGATACCCAAGTCGGCAATCTTTCGGCTCAATACCGTAGTGGCATCAAGGTGGGCGAAAGTTGTGGCTGGGGCCGGATCGGTCAAGTCATCCGCAGGTACGTAAACCGCCTGCACGGAAGTGATTGAACCATTTTTAGTAGAAGTGATGCGTTCCTGCATCAGTCCCATTTCCGTTGCCAGTGTAGGCTGGTAACCCACCGCTGAAGGCATACGGCCAAGCAGGGCCGATACTTCGGAACCCGCCTGTGTGAAACGGAAGATATTATCTACGAAAAACAGGATGTCTTTACCCTGGCCTTCGCCATCGCCATCACGGAAATATTCGGCCATGGTCAACCCACTCAGGGCAACGCGGGCACGGGCTCCGGGTGGCTCATTCATCTGTCCGAATACGAAAGTGGCTTTAGAATCTTTAAGGTTTTCGAGGTCAACTGAACTTAAGTCCCATCCACCTTCTTCCATACTATGCTTAAACTTGTCGCCATAATTCATGATACCCGCTTCAATCATCTCACGCATCAGGTCGTTTCCTTCACGGGTACGCTCACCCACACCGGCGAATACAGACAAACCGGAATACGCTTTCGCGATATTGTTGATCAGTTCCTGGATCAATACGGTTTTACCCACACCGGCACCACCAAACAATCCGATCTTACCACCTTTGGCATATGGCTCGATCAGGTCAATTACTTTGATACCTGTGAAAAGCACTTCAGATGCGGTACTCAGGTCTTCAAATACGGGTGGTTTGGCGTGAATGGGGCGCCCGTTTTCTTTGCTGACTGCGGGCAAGCCGTCAATCGGGTCGCCAGTTACGTTGAAGAGGCGGCCTTTGATGCCTTCCCCGGTTGGCATGGCAATCGCTTTGCCGGTATCCACTACAGCCATACCCCTTACGAGGCCTTCTGTTCCATCCATCGCGATGGTACGCACGCTGTCTTCACCCAGGTGCTGCTGAACTTCCAGCACGAGTTTATCGCCGTTATCACGGGTCACTTCAAGGGCGTTCAAAATTTCTGGCAACTTGGAATTGTTATCAAACTGAACGTCGATAACCGCTCCGATGATGGATTTGATCTTACCGGTATTGGCCATAACAACTATTTATTTGGACGATGATTTGTTTTCGAGCCGCAAAGGTAAAGGTTGGCGTCGGAAATGTAAAATTTAGGCTGTTTATTTTTCAGCCATTCCGGGGGCAGCGGCTTTTGCCGGCTTGTTGGCCAGGTAAACGCCCATGAGGATTACCAATAGCCCTCCCAACTGCTTCCAGCCCACTTCCTCATTATACAAAATGCCCCAGAAAATGGCTACAAAAGGTATTCCATAGGTGACCATTGACGAGAAAACAGCCCCAGCCCTTTTAATCAGGATGTAGAAGATAACGGAAGCCAAAGCCGTTCCCAACACCCCCAGGATGCAGGAAAACCCAGTGGAAATGAGTACGCCGGACCTCAGGAGGTCCATCTGAAAATACCCTGTTAGCCACAAAACCAATGCGGCGGGAATGGCATTGCTGGTCAGCGCCAGCGCCGCAATCTGCATAGAGGGTATGTGCGCGAGGTGCCTGTGCACCATGTTCACGTTTAAACCGTAACAGGCGGTGGCTGCCACAACCATCAACAAGTAAAGCAATTGAGAGGATTGCGCATAACCGGGCTGTGCCAGGTACAGCAGGATGGAACCCGTAAATGCCAGCAAAACACCCAATACCTGTATGGGCCTGATGCGCATCCCAAAAAATAAAATTCCAATGAGGATGACGAAAATGGGCGTGAGTGAGTTAAGTGTACCGGCCAGGGAACTATCAATCCCCACTTCGGCCATGCAAAACAGGTAAGCCGGCAACAAACTCCCGAGCAGGCCCGATAAAAAAATGTAGCCGACTTTTCCAATGGGTATGTTGCGAAAATGACGGATTGCTACAGGCAACAGCACTAAACCCGAAGATAGGATGCGGATGGACGCTACCTGGTAAGCTGAGAGATAAGCCAAACCCTCCTTCATCAGGATAAAGCTGCTGCCCCAGATAAAAGCCAGCGCGACAAAAAATACCCAATGCAAGACCCTTTCATTCATAGAACCGCAATTGGCGCCAAAGTTGAATGAATATTATTATTTGCTCAAAAATCATTTTTTACTAATATTTGTTCAGGTAACTTCATTGCTCAACCAAAACTTAACATTATGGGATTTATGAAAGAATTCCGGGATTTTGCCATGAAAGGCAACCTGGTAGACATCGCCGTTGCCTTTGTAATGGGTGGCGCATTCGGAAAAGTAGTTTCTTCCCTCACAGATAAAATTGTATCGCCCCTGATAGGAATGGTGGGTGGAACCGACCTCACCAAGTATGGCTTAACCCTTAAAGAAGCAGAGACTGACGCTGCGGGCAAAGTGGTAAAAGAAGCCGTTGTATTGGGTTATGGGGATTTCCTTACCGCCTTAATTAATTTCATTATTGTGGCATTTGTGATGTTTGTGGTCATCAAAGCCATCAACAGCATGAAGAAAAAACAAGAAGAAGCGCCTGCAGCACCTTCCAGTACCGATCAATTGCTGGGCGAGATCAGGGACCTGCTCAAGAAATAAAACCAATCAAAATCAGTTTTTTTCCGGCGGTGAAGGATAGTACCTTTGCCGCCGGATTTTTATAATTACTTAGAAAGAAGACTGAAATTTTCATGAAAAAACTAACTGCAGTATTATGCATCAGTACAGTACTGATGGCAAACACCGTGATGGCACAGGACGGAACAGTAAACGAACTCAAAAAAGAAGCGTCCCGTGACATTAAAAAAGACGCCAACGATACCATTCCCCGCGTTTGGAAAACAGGGGGCTTGTTTAATGTAAACATCAACCAGGGCTCCCTCAGCAACTGGTCGGCCGGCGGTGATAAATTCTCTTTCTCCCTGAATGCCTACCTGAACCTGTATGCCTTTTACAAAAAGGGAAAAAATTCATGGGACAACAGCCTCGACCTGGCTTACGGCATTGTAAACACCACCAGCCTGGGTAACCGGAAAGCAAGTGACCGCATCGACTTCCTGTCGAAATATGGTTATGCCATCGGCCCGAAATGGAATGCTTCTGCCCTGTTTAACCTGCGTACTCAGTTCGCGGATGGTTTTGCTTACAGCAAAACGGCGGATGGTAAAGATAGCGCCAGCCTCACTTCCCGTGGCTTCTCACCCGCCTTTATCCTGCTTTCACCGGGTTTCGATTATAAACCCATCAAAGACCTGTCGATTTTCATCTCCCCCATCACCGCGCGCTGGGTGGTTGTAGGCGATAAAAACCTCGGGCCTTTATATGGTATCGAGCCGGGCAAACGCTCCCGCAATGAATTGGGTGCTTTCGCCACCATCAACTATCAAAAGAAATTCAATGATAAACTGAACTTCCGGTCAAAACTGGATATGTTCTCCAACTATCGGAACAACCCACAAAATATCGACCTGTTCTGGACGAACGTATTATCCGCTAAAATCACCAAATTCATCAATTTCTCCCTGAATGTGGATATGATTTATGACGATGACACCGAAAATGTAAACCCGCTGAAAGGGCCGGCCCCTCAATGGTTGCAGCTCATGGGCATCGGTTTTGCCTACACATTTAAGAAAAAATAAATAAGCCCCGTTTGGGGATATCTGATGCATGAATTTTGTCCCGAAGGGCTTACCTTCGGGACTTTCTTTTACGTCAAGCACTGATATTGTGAGCATGCATTCAGAATCATATCAAATCAAGTTAGACCAGTTTGAAGGGCCCTTCGACCTGCTATTGTTTTTCATTGAGCGCGATGAATTGGATATTTATAATATCCCCATCACCCGGATCACCAATGATTTCCTCGACCATATCCATAAAACGGAAAAGCTGAATATTGAACTGAGCAGCGAGTTCATTCTTTTTGTGAGCACACTGATGCGGATAAAAGCCAAAATGTTATTGCCCCGTAAAGAACTCGACGCGCAGGGCAACGAAATTGACCCAAGGCAGGAACTGGTCGACAAAATCCTGGAATACAAAAAATTCAAGGAAGCATCCGCCAAGCTTGCAGAAATGGAAGCCGAAAGGCTACTGATGACCAAACGAGGCAACCTGCAGAAAGAACTGGCTCAAATCGGTGAAGAAGCCGGAGAAGGCACGGAAATCCAAACCGTGACCATGTTCAAGCTGATGAAGGCTTTTGAAAAAGTCATTCAGCGGCTCCAGGAAAAAAACAACAAACCCGTTCATACCGTCATCCGGTATAACTATACGATGGAAGGCTGCCGCGACTATATGCTCGACCTCTGCCGCCGCGAAAAAACACTCTCCTTTGAAAAAATCTTCGATGTCTGCGAAAACCGCATCCATGCCATCTTTCTATTCCTGAATATGCTGGAGCTCGTACAACAGAAATTTATGCAGATCATTGTTGGGGAGGGCCGGAACAATTTCATCATCGAATATAACGAAGACCGCCAGCCCGACCCCGTAAGCGATGAAGGCCCCGATTTCGACTACGCCATCGGGCACCCTAATTAATATACAAAGTACCGACAGACTGTCAGTTTTTCATCCAGGCATTTAATTTGATGTTCAAACATCAATTAAACTATTTATTATGAAAACAGTACTGCACAGGGCGTCCGAACGAGGTTCGGCCGACTATGGATGGCTCAAACCCAATTACTATTTCAGTTTCAGCCAGTATCATAACCCCGAGCGGGTTCGTTTTGGCCTGCTGCGGGTATTGAACGATGATTTTATAGAAGGGGGCGGCGCATTCGGCGCGCACCCGCACGACAATATGGAAATTGTAACCATACCCCTGGCGGGAGCGGTACACCATAAAGACAGCACCGGCGGCGAAGGCATCATCAAAGCCGGCGAAGTGCAAATCATGAGTGCGGGCAGCGGTGTTCGGCATTCCGAAGCCAATGCCTCCCAAACCGATCCGCTCCAACTCTTCCAGGTATGGATTTTCCCGAAAGTCCGCAATATTGAGCCGCGCTACGACCAACGCGCTTTCGAACTAACGGGAAGGGATAACCGCTGGCAGATCGTGGTCTCCCCCCGCGATGAAGACAATGCACTCTGGATCAACCAGGACGCCCGATTCGCGCTAACCAAACTTGATGCCGGCCAAACCATCAGCTATGAAAATGCTTTCAGCGGCAATGGGGTTTACCTCGTGAACATCCGCGGCAAGGCCCGTGTAGGTGAAAACATCCTGCACGACAGGGATGCGCTGGGCATCACGGATACAGATAGCTTCAGCATTACAGCGGATGAAGAAACCGAACTGCTGGCTATTGAAGTGCCGATGCATTGATGGAATAACAGATAAATAAAATCCCTGCATGAATATTGTGCAGGGATTTTTTTATGGAGATATTTTAATTTGAAAATTTTATTCGTAAATCCAAAGCAGGGTCTTATTCGATGTTTTACTGATCAGTGGCTGCAGCTTGGCCAACATATCGCGTGACACAATCGGGCATCCCAAACTTTCGCAAACACCCAACGGCGCGATTTCTTCATTCGGCACACAATCGTTCGCGTGCAATACCACGGCCCTTTCATAAGCCCGGCTATTGGTTTGGTCTAAGCCGTTGAGTTTAAACGCGAGGCCAAATTTTCCCTGGTAAGATTGCCCGATGGCGTATTTACCAAGTGATGTTTGATAGCTTCCGGCTTCGTTGGAAAACCTCAGTTTACCCGTAGCGGAATTTGATCCGATGCCATGCGAAACCAATCCGGCCATCTCGAGGGAATCATTCCTTAGGTTATACACAAAAAACCTGTATTGTCCGGATGACACACCCATATCAGCCAGGAACACCCTTTCGGTATTGTACCCATTGGCTGCGGCAAAGAAACGTATTTGAGCCACTTTTTGCGTCAACTTCTGCAACGTGCTTTCATGCAGCCTGAAACCCCCGGTTTTAATTACCGGCACAGGCCCATCCCTAACAGGCTCATCAGCAGATGCCATAGCCAAGGTTGAACCCAGGGCCATCATCAAAAGCGTCAAAAACCAGCGTGTTTTCATTTGTATTTCTTTGAAATATATACCGCAGATTTGGTACCAATTTCGCTGTTTTTTTCCGTTTATACGAGCGCTTTATTCAACTTTAACAGTTCCCTGACAGGCTGGCAACTTGATATCCAAATATGTACTTACCCTTTTTCTGAAATCCCGTAAATGCCTGACAATCAATGGCCGGACCATGTTCAACTGGCATAAAAAAAGCGCCGGAAAGGCATCCTGACGCTTTGACATTGATATAATAAAAGTTTAACGGGTGACAAGTAACCCGGTCTTAGCCAGTTGGCGGGCCACTTCAGCAATGGCATTCGCGTCAAGGCCGATTTCTTCGTACAATTGCTTAGGCGTTCCGTGCTCCACCAGTTTGTCGGGGATACCCATGATCCTGACTTCCGCGTGGTACCCATGCTGGTTCATGAATTCGAGAATGGCAGAACCAAATCCTCCTACAACTGTGCCATCTTCTACAGTGATAATTTTCTGGTAGCGTGCAAACACTTCGTGGAGCAATTCTTCATCCAATGGTTTGGCAAAACGCATATCGTAATGCGCCGGGTTAATGCCTTCGGCACGCAGGTCGCGGATAGCCGATGCAGCGAAATTGCCCGGGTGGCCAAAACTTAAAATGGCAATGCCTTCACCGTCTTTCAGCTTGCGGCCTTTACCAATGGGTATCTCCTGCATAGGTGTGCGCCATTCGGGCATTACACCTTCCCCGCGGGGATAGCGGATTACAAATGGGTACCCGTTGCTGTCTAACTGTGCCGTGTACATGAGGTTGCGCAGTTCGGCTTCGTTCATTGGCGCGCTGATCACCATATTGGGAATGCAACGCATGTACGCGATATCGTAACAACCGTGGTGCGTAGGCCCGTCTTCACCTACCAGCCCCGCCCTGTCGAGGCAAAATACCACCGGCAGTTTTTGTATGGCCACGTCATGGATCACCATATCGTACGCCCTTTGCATAAATGATGAATAGATATTGCAGAACACGCGCATACCCTGCGTGGCGAGTCCTGCGCTGAGGGTTACGGCATGTTGTTCGCAGATGCCCACATCGAATGCACGGTCTGGCATTTTTTCCATCATGTATTTCAGGGAGCAACCGCTGGGCATAGCCGGTGTGATGCCCATGATTTTATCGTTCTGCTCCGCGAGTTCGATGATGGTATGCCCGAACACATCCTGGTATTTGGGTGGTTGCGGGATCTCGTATGTTTTTTTCAGGATCTGGCCGGTTACCTTATCGAACAAGCCCGGTGCGTGCCACTTGGTTTGGTCTTTTTCTGCCAGTTCATACCCCTTGCCCTTTACGGTGCGGATGTGCAGGATCTTGGGGCCGGGTATATCACGCAGGTCCGACAGGGTTTCAATCAGGTGGGTCACATTATGCCCGTCAATCGGGCCAAAATACCTCAGTTTCAACGCCTCAAACAGGTTGCTGCTGTTCGATACCATGCCTTTGAGGCTGGCTTCGAGTTTGCTGGCCATCTGCCTGCTGAACTGCTTTCCAACCGGAAGTTTGCCCAGGGCTTTCCATACATTATCCCTGAGGTCGTTGTATGTATGCGATGTGGTGATGTCGGTCAGGTATTCTTTGAGCGCGCCCACATTGGGGTCGATGCTCATGCAATTATCATTGAGGATGATAAGGACATTGCTTTTGGCTATGCCCGCATGGTTCATGGCTTCAAAAGCGAGGCCCGCCGTCATGGCGCCGTCACCGATGACCGCGATATGCTGGCGGTCGGTTTCGCCTTTGTAGTGCGAAGCCATGGCCATGCCCAATGCGGCGGAAATGGAAGTGGAAGAATGGCCCACGCCAAAAGTATCGTATTCGCTTTCGCTGCGCTTGGGGAATCCGCTGAGGCCTTTGTATTTTCGGTTTGTAACGAAATTGTCGCGGCGGCCGGTTAAAATTTTATGTCCGTAAGCCTGGTGCCCCACGTCCCATACCAACTGGTCGTATGGGGTATTGAACACATAGTGAAGGGCTACCGAGAGTTCCACCACACCCAGGGATGCGCCGAAATGCCCGCCGTGTACGCTCACTACATCAATGATATATTGGCGCAATTCGTCGCAGACCTGGTTCATCTGATCTTTGCTCAGTTTTTTCAGGTCGTCGGGACTATTTATGTGTTGGAGCAGTGCTCCGGGTTTGATGTCCATGTTGATTGATTCAGGAGAGATATGTAAAATTAATGTTTATTGCCGACCACAAGGGATTATTAACAAAATCAAGCCCGATGAGTTGTGGAAAAATGGGTGAATTTTAGCCTTTCCTCAAAAAAATGGATGGGTCGGGGCAATTGTCCAGGTATTTCGCGGCTTCAGATGGCTTGCAGACCCCGGGATAGTCCCCTTCGTACACGCCAATATCCACAATGAGTTGCAGGTGCAGGTGGGGTGGCCAGTGCCCGTTTTCCTCCGGCCTTCCAAAATGCGCGAAGCATTCTCCCCTGGAAATGTATTGCCCTTCGCGGATGGATTGTATATCGGACAGGGCCAGGTGGCCATACAGAACATAAAAGCCAAACCCATCGAGCTGATGCGAGAGGATGATGGTGGCACCGTAATTCCCGGCTTCCTCATGAAACGCGAAACTATGCACCATACCGCCCAATGGCGCGTAGAGCGCTGTGCCGGCAGGCCCCCACACATCAATGCCCAGGTGCAGGCTGCGCGGCTCTTCGGTTGTTTCTTGTGCACTGAACGGGTCCTTATCAAATAAAGGCGATCGCCGGTACATCTGTCTGTCTTCGGCATAACCTCCCATCAAAAACGCGGCCTGTTTTTCGGAACGCTGGCGATTGATGTAATCGGTAAACCGATCCAAATCCATGTAAACCGCTTCCGTAAAATGAGGGTTGGATGAAGACAGGTCAATATGTTCGGGTTTGCCCAATGATGCCCATTGGATCAGCGGGTGCCATTCGGGGGCGGCGCCTTCGAGTATGCGTAACAGTTGTTGGCCCGAAGTCATCATACCACTACGTTGATCATTTTATTTTTCACAAAAATGATCTTCTTATGCGGCTTGCCATCCAGCCATTTTTGTACGATCTCGTTTTGCAATACAAGCGCTTCCACTTCTTCCTGCCCTGCTTCGAGGGAGATATTCATAGTGGCACGCAGTTTTCCATTCACCGAAACGGGATAGTCTTTGCTGGTTTCCACGAGGTAACGCTCATCCGCTTTGGGGTACGCCGCATCAAGCACACTTCCCGACTGGCCCAGTGTATTCCATAGCTCTTCACAGATATGCGGCGCATATGGGGCCAGTATGATGAGGAGATTTTCGAGGATTTCTTTTTTATGGCATTTGAGGTCCGACAATTCATTCACACAAACCATGAACGCGCTCACGGCCGTGTTGAAAGAAAACTGTTCAGTGTCCTGTGCAATTTTTTTGATGGCTTTGTGCAATACCTTCCATTCCGCATCGGTGGGCGTTTCTCTTGTCCACACAGCTCCCTTTAGTTCATCATAAAACAGGCGCCATAGTTTGCGCATGAAACGGTGCACACCTTCGATGCCTTTAGTATCCCAGGGTTTGCTTGCTTCTATCGGGCCCAGGAACATTTCATACATACGGAAAGTATCAGCGCCGTATTTCATTACGAGGTCGTCGGGGTTGACTGTGTTGTACTTTGACTTCGACATTTTCTCCACTTCGGAGCCACAGATATATTTTCCATCCTCGAGCAAAAATTCCGCATTTGCAAAATCAGGTTTCCACCGGCGGAAGGCTTCCACATTGAGTTCCAGCCCATCCACCATATTCACATCCACATGCAGTGCATCCACTTCTTCACGGCCAGTCAATCCATGTGATATGAATGCTTGAGTGCCCTTCCTGCGGTACACAAAACGGCTGCTTCCCTGGATCATGCCCTGGTTCACGAGTTTTTTAAACGGCTCATCGAAGCCGATCCAGCCCCTGTCGTACAAAAATTTGGTCCACATGCGGCTATAGAGCAAATGCCCCACCGCGTGTTCCGTTCCGCCAACATATACATCAACCTGCCCCCAGTAATCGCTGACTTTTCGATCACAGAAACTTTCATTGTTCCGGGGATCCATATACCGAAGAAAATACCAGGATGAACCGGCGTAACCGGGCATGGTGGATGTTTCCCTTTTGGCATCCACCCATTCCGGGATATTGGCCAGGGGGCCTTCCCCTTCGGGGCCCGGGCCGTATGTTTCCACAAACGGGAGTTCCAGGGGAAGATCCGTTTCAGGCAATGGCGTCGCGATGCCATCATTCCAGGTAATGGGGAATGGCTCGCCCCAGTATCGCTGCCGGCTGAAGCCTGCATCGCGCATGCGGTAATTGACTTTTCGCTTACCGATACCCGCTGCTTCGATGCGCTGAATGGCAACGGGGATCGCGTCCTTCATCAACATTCCATCCAGGAAGCCCGATTGCTCAAGCACAGCATCCTTGGTGGGGTTTGCCTCTTCACCGCTGAATGCGCTTCCGATGATATTAGTAATGGGGATATTAAAATGTTTTGCGAACCCGAAATCGCGCTGATCGCCGCAAGGCACGGCCATGATGGCGCCCGTGCCATAACCCGCCAGAACGTATTCCGCGATCCATACGGGTATGGGCTGTCCTGTAAACGGATGCCATGCATACGCGCCGGTGAAGCAGCCGGTGATTTGTTTTACTTCCGACATACGCTCGCGCTCACTGCGGCTTTTCACATAAGCGAGATATTCGTCTATGGCTAACCGTTGTGCACCGGTTGTGATGCTTTGTACCAGTTCATGTTCTGGCGCCAGCACGAGGAAGTCGACACCGAAAATGGTATCCGGCCTGGTGGTGTACACGTTAATTTTTTTATCATGCCCCTGGATGCCGAATGAGAGTTCCGCGCCCTCGCTCCTTCCGATCCAGTTGCGTTGCATATCCTTCATGGCATCGGAAAAAGATACTTTGTCAAGCCCTTCGAGGAGCCTGTCGGCATACTCTGTGATGCGCAGGTACCATTGCCTCATCTTCTTCCGCACCACAGGATGACCGCCCCTTTCGCTCACGCCATTCACCACTTCATCATTGGCGAGTACCGTGCCAAGGGCTTCGCACCAGTTCACTTCGCCATAAGCGGAGTACGCGAGCCTGTATTCCATCAGGATTTCTTCGCGGGTACGGGCGTCAAAACCCGACCATTCGGCCGCAGAGAAATGCGCTTTTGTTTGTGGCTGACGGGCAAGCCCCTCAGAGCCTTTTGCAGCCAACCGGTCAATTAAAGTTTGAATCGGTTCCGCACGGTTGGCATCAGTATTGTACCAGCTATTGAATAATTGCAGGAATATCCATTGCGTCCAGCGGTAATAGGCCGGGTCGCTGGTTTGCACTTCCCTTTCCCAATCATAACAAAAGCCGATTTTATCGAGTTGGCTTTTAAAAGTGGCGATATTGTTGCGGGTGGTTTCCGCGGGATGCTGGCCGGTTTCGATGGCATATTGTTCGGCGGGCAGCCCAAAACTGTCGAAGCCCATGGGGTGCAGTACATTAAAACCCTGCAACCTTTTGAAGCGGCTGTAAATATCGCTGGCGATATAACCGAGCGGATGGCCTACATGCAGGCCGGCCCCACTGGGATATGGGAACATGTCTAACACATAACATTTCGGTTTGCCGGGATCCTGCGTTACCGCGTATTGCCGGTTGTCTTTCCAGCGTTGTTGCCAGAAACTTTCAATCTTTCTGAAATCGTATTCCATACTATTAAGCAGCCTTTCTTTAGATAAGCCGAAACTGTTTTAACAAAACAACAGCATGCATCGGCGCGAAAAAAATTAATTTGGCAGGCAATCTGTTTGCAGTGGGCAAAACTACGGCAAACAAGCTAAAATCCTTTATTTTTGTCGCTTCAGATACCCATTATCCAATCAATAATCCATACACTAACCCATGGCCCAAGTCGGAAAATTCTCCAGTAAAAAAAGCAAACCTACTTATGGATATGCCATTGTAGGCGTTGCGCTGGTTTTATTTTTATTCGGAATTGTAGGATGGTTCTTCCTCAACCTCCGCAAAACAGGAGATTATTTTAAGGAGAATATCCAGGTTCAAACCTACCTGAGCCGGACCGCTTCCAAGAAGGAGATCGACAGCCTGGTGGATTATATCTCAAAAATCCCATATGCCAACCGCGTGGAATATGTAACCAAGGAAAAAGCCATTGAGCGCTGGAACGCGGAGAACGACAGCACCTGGAAGCAATTCCTCAGCAACAACCCATTGCCCGAGAGCGTTGATTTTTATGTGAAGGCCGATTATGTGGACAAAGACAGCCTGAACATCCTCTCTACCGACCTCCAGACCCATTTCCCCGGGGTGATATCAGAATTTAAGTTCCCCACGGAAACGGTGACCAAAGTGAGCTCTTATGTAAAAACCACGGCCATCATCTTTTTGATTGTGGCTGTATTACTCACGATACTGGTGGTATTCTCGATCGACAATACGATCCGCCTGGCCATGTACAGCAACCGGTTCCTGATTAAAACCATGCAAATGGTGGGCGCTACGAGATGGTTTATTGCCAAACCCATCAACCAACGGGCTGTGATCAACGGCCTCATCGCTTCTGCCATCGCAATTGCGGCGGTTTGGGGCACCGTTCAATTGCTGCAAAATATGTACCCTGCATTTAAGCTGCTGCACGACAGCACCGGTTTGCTCCTGCTGTTCGCGGCCATCATCTTACTGGGCATCATCATTTCCCTGGCCAGTACGCACAGGGCCGTTATCAAGTACCTGCGCATGAAACTTGACGACTTGTACTAAGGCTGACAGATTTTGATTATTTTGCGCATTCATCGAAAGCAAGCGATATGTCGAAAAACAATACATCCGCCAACCAGGCCAATAACCTTTTCGGAAAGCAAAACTACCTGTTGATGCTGGCGGGATTGGTTGTGCTTGCCCTTGGATTTTTCCTGATGGCCGGTGGAAAAAGCAGCGATCCCAATGTATTTAATGAGAAAGATGTGTACAGCGCCCGCCGGATTACGGTAGCGCCGATCCTGATCATGGCGGGTTTTGTGCTGGAGATCGTGGCCATCATGTGGAAACCCAAACAAGCCAAAACCAACTAATCAACTTAATCTTTTTTAAAGAAGACGTTGCCCGCGCAGCGTCTTTTTTGCTTCATGGATAATCCATTATTTTTGACCGCCCTAATCATCTAAACCCAACACATGGATGTATTTCAAACGGTTGTTGTGGCCATTGTGGAAGGCCTGACCGAATTTCTGCCCGTATCCTCCACCGGACATATGATCATCGCGGAAAAACTGCTCCGCATCCCGCACGACGATTATACAAAAATGTTTACTGTCGCCATTCAATTGGGCGCGATCCTCGCTGTTGTGGTCTTATACCGGAAAAAATTCCTGCAGTTCAACAATATCTATTTTTTCCTGAAGCTTGCCGCAGGCGTGATCCCCGCTATGGTATTTGGTTTATTATTCGCGGATAAAATTGACGCATTGCTGGAAAGTACTTTAACCGTGGCCATTTCCCTGCTTGCCGGCGGCGTGGTATTGTTGTTTATTGACAAGATGTTTCAGAACCCAAAAATTGAAGACGAAAAAGACCTGACCTATGGACAAGCCATCAGTATTGGCGTATGGCAATGCCTGGCCATGATACCGGGTGTGAGCCGAAGCGCGGCTTCCATCATCGGGGGCATGCAGCAAAAACTCACCCGGAGCGCGGCCGCCGAATTTTCATTTTTCTTAGCCGTACCCACCATGCTGGCTGCCACCGGTTATAAACTCTACAAACATTATAAAATCAGTGGTGGGTTTACGGGAGAAGAAATCAAAATGCTGGCCATTGGCAACCTGGTGGCTTTTGTAGTGGCCATGCTGGCGATTAAATTCTTTATTGGCTTTTTGAAGAAGTACGGGTTCAGGGTTTGGGGCATTTACCGGATTATTGTAGGGCTCCTATTGCTTGGCGGACTGTACATGGGCCTGATTGACCCGTAATCGGTCTGGCGAAATGTTGTATATTTCCTTTTTACCAACTGACAGGCATACATGCAAACAGCGCCAAAAAAAGTCATTCAGGGTTGGGCCATGTACGATTGGGCCAACTCGGTGTACAACCTCGTTATCACTTCCACCATATTTCCCGCATATTACGAAGCCGTAAGCAAAGACTTCAGCGAAGGAACAGGCCGAGCCTATGTGCGCTTCCTTGGGCGTGAGTTCAACAATACGGCTTTATATAATTACGCGCTGGGTATCGCCTTTTTGGTAGTGGCCATACTCTCCCCGCTCTTATCATCCATCGCCGATTACAGGGGCAATAAAAAATCGTTCATGAATTTTTTCCTGACGATGGGAAGCATTGCCTGCGCGATGCTGTTTTTCTTCAGGAGTTCCAACGACCTTGCGCTTGGCCTGGTTGCCATGGTTGTTGCCTGTATTGGCTACTGGTCGAGCTTGGTATTTTACAATTCATTCCTGCCGGAAATAGCCGCTTATGAAGACAGGGACAAAGTCAGCGCCAGGGGTTTTGCCATGGGCTATATCGGCTCCGTGATATTACAGGTTATCTGCTTTTTGTTTGTGTTTAACCCGGAATGGGTGGGCGGCGGCGAAGGCAGCACCATCCAGTTCAGGTTGTGCTTTTTGCTGGTAGGCATCTGGTGGTGGTCGTTCGGGCAATTCTCGCTCAGCCGTCTGCCGGCAAGCATTCCGGCCGGACAAAACGGAGGGGGTTCTTTGATAAAAAAAGGATACCGCGAACTGGCCAAAGTTTGGTCGCAACTGATCAGGATGCCGGTTTTGAAAAGGTTCCTGTTATCCTTCTTCTTTTACAATATGGGCGTACAGACTGTGATGCTGGCCGCGACATTGTATGGAAAAAGTGAACTTAATATCCCCACCACCAACCTGATTGTAGCGATTCTCATCATCCAGTTGATTGCCATTCCCGGCGCGATAGCCATTTCGCGGTTGTCGCAGGCGATTGGCAATTTCAGGGCATTGGCGATTTGCATTTTTATATGGATAGGCATTTGCATAGCAGGATATTATATACCTGCTGGCAATGTGATGGCTTTTTATATCCTGGCAACGGTGGTAGGTTTTGTGATGGGTGGAATACAGAGCCTGAGCCGAAGCACATACAGCAAACTCATGCCCGAAACGCGCGACACCACATCATTCTTCAGCTTTTTTGATGTCACGGAAAAAATCGCGATTGTGATTGGTATGTTCAGTTTTGGGTTGATCACCGAACTCACCGGTTCGCAACGGAATTCTGTATTAACTTTAATGATATTTTTTGTCATAGGCCTGGCCGCTTTGTTCGCGGCGATCAGCAGCCAGTCCCGCCAACCTTCATCACATGAACGCATACACGATTAATACCGGTTATTTCAAACTTGACGGCGGCGCCATGTTTGGCGTGGTGCCCAAAACCATCTGGAACAAACTCAACCCAGCCGACGACAACAATATGTGCACCTGGGCTATGCGTTGTTTATTGATCGAAGACGGCGACAGGCTGATACTGGTTGATAACGGAATTGGCGACAAACAAGACGATAAGTTTTTCGGGCACTATTACCTGCATGGGAACGACAGCCTCGATAAATCACTGGCCGCGCATGGTTTCCATGCCGATGATATCACGGATGTGGTGCTCACGCATTTGCATTTCGACCATTGCGGGGGAAGCATCCGGCGTGAGGGCGACAAACTCGTGCCGGCTTTTAAAAACGCGCAGTTCTGGAGCAACGAAAGGCATTGGAAATGGGCGACGGAACCCAACGACCGCGAAAAAGCATCCTTCCTGAAAGAGAATATTTTACCCATCAAAGAGAGTGGCCAATTGCGTTTCATTGAAGAGGCGGGACAGGAATTCCCGGCATCGCTCACCGTCAGGCAAGCATTTGGGCACACCGATGCAATGATGCTTCCGCAGTTTACCTACAAAGGAAAGACCATCCTTTACATGGCCGACCTGCTTCCATCCACGGCACATATACCCCTGCCTTATGTGATGGCTTACGACATGTTCCCGCTGACCACATTACAGGAAAAAAAATCCTTTTTATCGGAGGCACAGGAAAACAATTATATCCTGTTTTTTGAACACGATCCCGGCATTGAATGCTGCAGCCTGAAACTAACGGATAAGGGTATCCGCATGGACCAGTCATTCAAACTTTCAGAATTGTAAATAAGAAGATTCTTTTAACGCGTACTGATCAGTGATGTGAGCGGGTAACGCAGGTTTGTGTAGCCCATCATATCTACCTTAACGCTGCCCACCACAATCGGGCTTTCCACGCGCAGGAGCAGGTGGTTGGGGTCATCGCTCACCCAGGCCACCATTTTTTCACCACCTTCAAACATGGTGCCTTTTACCAATAGTGGCTTGAATTTGATGGCCCTGAATTTCCCATAGCGGGTTTTCACTTTTTCTTTGCCCATATAGCGGATATAGAGGTGGTACACTTCATCGTCGAGGAACATATCGAAGGGTATTTTATCCCCGGGCTTATATTTATCAAAATCAATATTGCGGGCATAATACACGGCGCTCACCACATCCTGTATGCATTCGGTGATATTGTACACACCGGTGGTGCTGACCGCCGTTTTTTCTTTGTGGTTAAAAGAAACGTTATTGTATTTTTTGTAACCACCCTCGTCGATATCGCGAATGAATTTATAAGGCAGCAGAGAGGCCGTATCGATATAGCTTTCGTAGCGGTCCCTCACCCGGAAAAAATTATCAAAGAAAGAATACGATTTTCCCACACCGACACAGTGGTACACAGGTTTGCCGTTAAACCGTTCGAGGGTGGTGCTGAATGTGGCTTCGCCCGCGCCGATGTATGCGCCCAGGGTGCTGTAAAAAACTTTCATGGTCACCACTTCACCCGCTTTAAACGCGGTATTGGTGACACCGCAAAATTCGTTTTGCTGCGACCTGAAAGAAGACAGCAGCAGCAAAACCGGTAAGAACACCCATTGGTAAATACGTTTCATGTTGTTTTCATCATTTTGACTCCCAGGATGAACAGGCTCCCGATGATTGCCGGCAACACCAGGTTGATCAGCCAAACGGCAAACATCGCTGCCTGGATTCCCAGCACATTATTGCTGAACATGCTCAGGATGGCCACGCCCGCTGTTGCCCGGACCGGCAACTCCGTAAATCCGATGGTTGGCGCCAGCACCATGATCAAAAAAAACTGTGTCATGAGCAAAGCCGACAAACCCTCCGAAATACCTACGGCCATCACCTGCAGGATCAGTACGTACTGCAAAATAAAGACCATATATCGTATTGCAGATAAAAATAACATTCTTAACAATTGTTTACGTGAAAAGCTGTCTGCCACGCTGATATATTTAACAAGGCCTTGTAATATCTGTATCCGGCCCATCACGGTAACGAATAGATGCACTTTAAAATACAGCAGCAACAGGATCACGGAAGCCGCTACCGACAAAGCGAGGAAACCGGGATGCAGGAACCAGGGCATTTCAGGCAATTGCTGAACGGCAGTGCTGTTGTACCGCAGGTAAATCAACCCAACAGTTCCGGCCAGCATGGTAATTGTTAACTGGCTGATGCTCCCCAAAATGGTAAGGGGGATCGCTTTCAACCGGTTCTCTTCCTGCACAAACATGACGCGCCCTGCATATTCGCCGATGCGGTTTGGCGTGAGCATGGTGATGCTGCAACCCGCCAGCACAGAGCGGAACGCAAGTCCAAACCCGGGTTTTTCCAATGGGGAGAGTTGTAATTTCCATTTGACGGTTTCGATACCCCAGTTGAAAAACATCAGCATCAGCACGATCCAAAATGAAGCATAATGCCAGCTATCCTTCACCTGTTCCCAGCGATCTGGTAAATCAGGCTGGCGGATGATCTGACGGTACAGGCTCCACGATAATACCAGGAAGAGCAAAGGGCCCAGGCCATAGTTGATGAATAATTTGATATTTTTGTTCAAGACCCTCTTTTACCCATAAATTTAGGCCGCCCTGTGCAAAAAGCTTCAAAAATCATTCTTGGCATTGATCCCGGTACATTATTGATGGGTTATGGTTTGATTGCCGTGCATGGTTCGGAACTGAAACTCCTGCACATGGATGTATTGAAACTTTCCTCCAAACTCGATAATTACCAGCGCCTCGAAAAAATCCATCATCGCATAGCGGAACTCATCCACACATACAAACCGCATGAATGCGCGGTAGAAGCGCCTTTTTTTGGAAAGAACGTACAAAGCATGTTGAAACTGGGCCGTGCGCAGGGCGTTGCCATCGCGGCTGCCATGCAGGCCGGGATCAGCGTTTGCGAATATGCGCCCAAAAAAGTGAAACAGTCTATCACCGGAAATGGAAACGCGGGCAAAGAGCAGGTGATGAAAATGCTGCAGTCCCTTTTGCAGTTCAGGGATTCACCAAAATATTTTGATGCCACAGATGCGCTGGCAGTGGCAGTTTGCCATTATTTCCAGGGGCATGCCATAACATCCGCTACCAGTCCCGCGAAAAAATCCGCACGCAAATCTGATAGCTGGACAGCTTTTGTTGCCCGCAATCCTTCGAGGGTCAGGAAGCCATCATGAGCCTGAATGGCTATGCCAAATTCGAGATGATTTTTTGTTGAATTTCCGCCAGCTCTTCTTTGCTAAGGCTGAGCTTGGGCCTGGTAAAATTCAGGTCGTTGGATGTGTTGATGGGGATGAGGTGCATGTGTGCATGCGGCACTTCGAGGCCGATCACGCTGATGCCGCAGCGGTTGCAGTCAAATGATTTTTCAATGGCTTTGGCGATGGGCCTGGCAAATACCAGCATGCGCGACAGGTATTCGTCTGACAAGTCAAAAATTTTATCTGTTTCCGATTTAGGCACAACCAGCACATGGCCTTTCACTAAAGGAAAAATATCGAGGAAAGCGAAGAAATGTTCATCCTCTTTGATTTTGTATGAAGGGATTTCCCCTGAGATGATTTTTGAAAATATGCTCATGGCAAAAAGTTGAAAGCTATCAAACGGTGATATTATCGATCCTGAATGAGATTTTTCCGGCGGGCACGGTTACTTCCGCCACTTCACCCACCACTTTACCTAAGAGGCCGCTGCCAATGGGTGAGGTTACAGAAATTTTTCCATCCTTCAGGCTGGCTTCTTTTTCTGAAACTATCTGGTAGGTAAACTGCTTTTTGGTGGCCATATTCGTGACCGTTACCTTGGTAAGTATACTTACCCTGCTTGCATCGATGCTGTCTTCATTTAAAATCCTCGCGGTAGCGATAACCCCTTCCAGGTATTTGATTTTTGCTTCCAGCAAACCCTGTGCTTCCTTGGCTGCATCGTATTCGGCGTTTTCTTTCAAGTCGCCTTTCTCACGGGCTTCCGCAATGGCTTTACTGGCCGCAGGCCTGTCTACCGTTTTGAGTTGGTGCAGTTCCGCCTGCATTTTATCAAAGGTTTCCTGTGTGACGTAGTTTGTATCTGCCATGCTTAGGTATTTTAAATAAAAAAAATACAACGCTCCGGTTTACCCAAAGCGTTGCATGTATTGTTACAAAGATAGTGATTTCCTTAAAAATGGCTAAAATCCCAGTTTTTCTAACAAAACTTTTGCCATGAGGTAAAATGATTCGTGGGAATAACCCGCGATATGAGGGGTCAGAATAACGGCAGGATGGTTCACCAGGAAATTAAACTGTGCCTTCTCCTTATCAGAAAAGGACTGGATTTTTTCATTTTCCAGTACATCAAGCCCGGCACCACGGATCATCCCGTGTTCAAGGGCATGGATCAGGGCATCGGTATCCAGCACTTCGCCCCTCGATGTATTAAGTATCCAGGGCTTTTGTTCCAGCGATTCAAAAAATGGAAGTCCGGCCATATGCCTGGTATCTTCGGTCAGGGGCAGGTGGAAACTGACCACATCTGCGTACTTCGCGATATGTTCAGGATTGGCTTCATGTATATAGCCTTCACCAAAATCATGTTTGTATTTATCATAGGCCAGCACGGTGACCCCGAAAGAGGACAGTAACCTCGCGAACGCGCTGCCTGTATGGCCGTAACCGATGATGCCCACCGTTTTGCCCTTCAACCCAGTCCCCCTGTTTTCTTCCCGTTTCCAGATGCCGCGGCTCAATTCATTGGCCGATGCATGGATATGGTTCATCAGGGAAAGCAGAGTGCCGAGCGCATGTTCCGCAACGGCCTGGCAATTACCTTCCGGGCTGCTCACGCAATGAATCCCTTTTTGTTGAGCGAAGTCGGTATCAATCAGTTCCATCCCGCTACCGAGCCGGCCGATCCATTGCAGGCGTTCGGCTTTTTCCAATAATGGTTTATCGATACGAAGCCTTGTGGTTACAACCAGTCCGGTTACCTCATGGATCATTTTCTCCAATTCCGCATAGCTGATATCGGGTAAATACCTGACATCAAGGCCACGTTGAACCAGTGTCTCGGGGAGGTATGGGTGCGCTTTGGCGGTTATGAGTATCACGGTACAATTAAGGGATATATGCGATCATGCTGATTTCCACATTTACCTGGCGCGGCAGGCCTTTCACAGCCACGGTTTCCCTTGCCGGGAACTGGCTGCTGAAATATCGTCCATATATTTCATTGACCGTTGCGAAAAGCGACATATCGCTCAGGAAAATAGAAGTCTTCACAACATGATCAAAACCTGCGCCGGCTTCTGTTAAAATCGCCTGCAGGTTTTTCATCACCTGCTCCGTTTCTGCTTCGATACTCCCTTGCACCAATTCCTGTGTATCGGGGTTAAGGGCGATTTGACCGGAGACGAATAAAAATTGCCCGGCCCTTACTGCCTGGTTATACGGGCCAATGGGTGCCGGCGCCTGGTTGGTTTGTATGATCTGTTTCATGATTATTTATGTATGTGCAAATATATCTTTTATCAACCACCTATTTTTGCACAAAATCAGGGATATGAATGTATTGGTTTGGGGCGACGAAGCTCGTGTGGCTTCGATGCAAAAAGCGTTTCCGGAAGCCGTTTTTACCAAAGCGGATGAATGGGGGACATGGATGGCGGCGGATGGCGCCGACCTGTTGATCAACCTTGCAGACGATGCCCTAAGCCAGGATTACAGCAATTTGACATCACCCGCATTTTTACATGGCGTTAGCATAAAAAATATTGACCGTCCATTTCCAGGTATGGCATTGCGCTTCAATGGCTGGGCCGGTTTCGCGGAGCGGAAGCTGTGGGAATGCGCGGGCAATATCAGTGATCAGCACAGGGAACTTGCTGAGCAAATGGGCGTGGAACTGATCCCTGTTCCTGATGAGCCGGGTTTGATTGCAGGAAGGGTTGTGGCGATGATCATCAATGAAGCGTACTTTGCTTTGGGTGAATCAGTCAGCAGCAAAGCTGATATTGACACAGCCATGAAACTCGGCACCAATTACCCATACGGGCCCTTTGAATGGGCGAACCTGATTGGCCCGGCGAGGGTACTTCAACTCCTGAACGCATTAGCGTCTACCGATACCCGTTATACCCCATCACCCCAACTCATCCGCGAAGCGACAGCACCATGAGCCTGATACTCACGATTGATACCGCATTATCAGAGGCATCTGTGGCATTGTCGCAGGATGGGCGATGCACTGCTGTGCACCTGAGCGAGAACCCATTTAAGCATGCTGAATTTGTGCATGTGGCGGTACAGGAATTGTGCAAACAAAAGGGCCTGCAATTGCAGGACATAGACGCAGTGGCAGTAACCGCCGGCCCCGGCTCATATACCGGCCTGAGGGTGGGAATGGCAAGCGCGAAAGGTTTCGCGTATGCCTTATCCAAGCCCCTGATTGCCATCAACACCCTGGAGGTCATGGCCTGCCGGGCTTTGCAAACATTGTCGCCGGCTCACCAGGAAATCAGGCTGTTTTGCCCTATGATTGATGCCAGGAGGATGGAAGTGTTTTGCGCTGTATACGACCGTAGTTTGAAAACCATACTAGAACCACATGCCCGGATCCTCGATAAAGACTCATTTAAGGAAGCATTGAAACGGGAACCCATCCTTTTTTTCGGCAGTGGGTCTGCCAAATGGAAGGACCTGGAACAGGTGGGGCAAGAAAATTTTACAGAAATCGGACAATTGTACACGGCCTTATGCCAGTTATCCGCGCAACGATTCCAGGACAAAAACTTCAGCCATCTCATTCATTCTGAACCCTTTTACGTGAAAGATTTCTACAACGGTGCACAATAAATTCGCGAAAAAACAGTTATTAGATTTTAACAATACGTAAAAAGATTGAATATTATACTGGTTGTATATTTGCAGTTGAAATTCATTGTTCAAGCACCTTAAACCTCATTAAATCCTATGATTGTCGAAACACAGTCGGCAGAGCAAATCCTACCCTCTGCTAACGGTACGCAAGACGCCCTGAAGATTAATTTCCACAACCTGAAGAAAGCGGCCCTTGTGCTTCGCTCACTCAATCACAAGCTGCGTCAGCAAATCCTGGCCCTGATTGAAGCGGAAAAGAAGATCACCGTAACCGAAATTTATGTTCGCCTCAGGCTGGAACAATCTGTCGCTTCACAGCACCTGGCCATTTTACGCCGGGCGGGCATCGTGAATACCCAACGGGACGGAAAATTCATTTACTACACAGTGAATTACAAGCGGGTTGAAGAAATCAACCAGTTTGTGGAACAATTGGTTTCCTAATCGAATTGTACCGGTGTAGGAGAGCGGTTGATCATGCATCAACCGCTTTTTTTATGTATTATCTTTACGCTTTGGTCATAGCAGCACGGAATCATCAAAATCATACATCATACATCACAAATCATACATCAAAATCATACATCATACATCATACATCATACATCACAAATCACACATCATACATCACAAATCACACATCACAAATCATACATCACAATCCATGTTCATCAAACAATTATACACGCCCTGCCTCAGCGAAGCGGCATATTATATTGAAAGTGAAGGCGAAGCGGCCGTGATAGACCCGCTGCGCGATATAGACGCATACCTTCAACTGGCAGCGGAACGCGGCGCACGCATAAAGTATATTTTCGAAACACATTTTCACGCCGATTTTGTCAGCGGCCATATCGACCTGTCGAATAGTACCGGCGCCCCTATCATTTATGGCCCCGGTGCAAATACCGAATACCAGGTTCAGAATGCCCAAGATGGTGACCAGTTTCAATTGGGGAAGGTCAGCCTCCATGTATTGCACACACCGGGCCATACGCTTGAGAGCACATGTTACCTCTTGAAAGATGAAACCGGAAAGGCTCATGCACTATTCACCGGTGATACGCTGTTTGTGGGCGATGTAGGCCGCCCCGACCTGAGCAGCGGGCAAATGAGTTCTGAAGAACTGGCTGGAATATTATACGAATCGCTCCAGGGAAAAATCCTTCCCCTTCCTGATGACGTAATCATTTACCCCGCACACGGCTCCGGCAGCAGTTGCGGAAAAAACCTCGGCCCCAACACCTACAGCACGCTTGGTGAGGAAAAGAAGAACAATTACGCGTTGCAGGCAACCGATAAAGAAAGTTTTGTGGCATCTGTTACCGGCGGACTGAAACCCGCGCCAAAATATTTCGCCATTAACGCGCGTATCAACCAGCGCGGCTATGAAAACATCAGCGAAGTAACCAAAAAAGGGACACAACGGTTAAGTGTAGACGAATTTAAAGCAATGGCAAGCCAGGATGCCCTTATCCTCGATACACGCCCGGCCACTGTTTTTACACATGGTTTCATCCCCGGCAGCATTTCAATAGGCCTTGAAGGACGTTTCGCCGAATGGGCCGGCAGCCTCCTGCCATTTGATCAAACCATAATCCTGGTTACAGAACCCGGAAAAGAACTGGAGTCGGTGACAAGGTTATCGAGGGTTGGCTTTGATAAGATGGCGGGATGCCTTGACGGCGGTTTTGAGGCCTGGACCAAAGCCGGGTTGGGCATTGATATGATCATTGATGTGGAAGCGGATGAACTGATCATGGATATCCCATTCGATGAAAACCTCGTGGTACTGGATGTACGCAGGGAAACGGAATTTGCCGATGGCCACCTCGAAGACGCCCGCCACCTCCCGCTGGAAGAAATGACTGACCTCGCCAAAATAGCGGACTTAGAAGAGCATCAGCAATTATATGTACACTGCGCCGGCGGCTACCGCAGCGTCATTGCCGCCTCTCTCCTCAAAAGGCAGGGCATCCATAACCTCCGGAATGTGCTTGGGGGATGGAACAGCATCAAACAACAGGAAAAAGCGAAAATCGTAAAAGAAGCCAGCGTATTGAATTAATCAAATTCGATTATACATTACCGTTATGATGCAGGGCCTTCCGAAACGGGGGGCCTTTCATCTATCCACCATTCGGCCCTGTATTCGGGTTTATAATCCCATTTCCAGCGGCGGTGGCTCCAGAGGTAATTATCCGGTTGACGGCGGATATTTTCTTCGAGGAAGTCGCGGTAAAGCCTGGTCAGTTTGCCTTTTGGAAAATCCGAAGCGTTCTCCGTAACCAGAACAGGCTCCAACTTATAATATCCCCGTTGGGGTAATTTCAGCATCCGTATAAAAACCACAGCCGTTCCATTACGGATCGCGCCCTTTTCTGGCCCGGTAACAAAAGGCGCCGGCTTGCTGAAAAAATTAAGCCAGTATGAACGATGGGCCACGCCCGGGTTCTGGTCTGCCACAAGCCCAATGGAATATTGTTGCCTGAACAGCTCATGCACCTGGTTTTTAAAATCCTGTGCCGCCACGAGTTTGGTGCCCTTTTTGCCCCTCAGGTCAAAAAATATTTTATTGATTGCCTTGTTTTTAATCCGCATATAAATGCCAATCCAGGGCAAACCGACATTCTCCGCTACGATCCAGTTGGCGTATTCCCAGTTGAAATGATGGCCGGTATGCAATTGCATGCTGAGGCCTTTATCTTTCAACTGCTTAAAGACTTTATCGTCGATGCTTACATGTTTATGAAAGGTTTTATCAGATATACTCAGCATTTTAATCGATTCAATAAAAGTATCGATCAGGTTTCTGTAAAACCGGGAAGCTATGCTCGTCCGCTCCAGTTCCGTTTTTTCAGGAAAAGCGATGGACAGGTTATGCATGACCACCTTTTTCCGATACCCAAAAACATGGTAAATGAGCAGGTAGGCCAGGTCGCTGATGCGGTATAAAATAAAAAAAGGCAACAGGGATACCAGGTACAATAAACCGTAAATCAGGTAATACATACGGAAGCTTAAGCCGCAAAGGTAACCGGAATCGCTGAGCCAGACAAAGCTAAGCCCTACAGGATGGTGTTTTGCAGGATGGCAGAGCGATCAGGAAAATCGGTATTGTAATGCAAGCCACGGCTTTCGTGCCTGAGTTCTGCGCTTTTCACAACCAGGTATGCTACCGTAATCATGTTGCGCAATTCGCAAAGCTGGGGCGACACTTCCGTGTGTTGGTACAAGGCTTCGGTTTCTTCGTGCAAAAGGTCGAGCCTTTTATTGGCACGGCGAAGGCGTTCATTGTTCCGCACAATACCGACATAATCACTCATGAGCAGTTTCAATTCTTTCAAGCTTTGGGTAATGAGGATTTTTTCGCGTGGCGCCGTCGTGCCTTCGGCATTCCAGTCGGGCACATCGTTACGAAAATCAATACTATGGATCATCTCCACAGATTTGAGGTAACTGCGGTGCGAAAACACCATAGCCTCGAGAAGGGAATTACTCGCAAGCCGGTTGGCACCGTGCAGCCCGGTACTGGCACATTCACCGGATGCAAATAGATTTTTGATGGAGGTTTGACCCCAGGCATCCGTTTTGATGCCGCCGCAACTATAATGCGCCGCGGGCGAAACGGGGATCATATCTTTCGATACATCAATGCCAATACTGAGGCATTTCGCATGAATATTCGGAAAATGTTCGATGAATTTTTGCTGGTCCATGTGCCGGCAATCAAGGTACACATACTCGGTACCATTCACTTTCATCTCATTATCAATAGCCCTCGCCACAATATCCCTTGGCGCAAGGTCTTTCCGGCTGTCATACCGTTCCATAAAAGCCTCACCTGATGCATTTCGCAGGATGGCCCCGTCGCCACGAACCGCTTCCGTGATCAGGAATGAGTGCCCACGCACGCCTGGTTCATACAAAGCAGTGGGGTGGAACTGGATGAACTCCATATTTTCAATCCTGCCCTTGGCCCTGTACATCATGGCCACACCATCACCTGTGGCAATTGCCGGATTGGTTGTACTCCTGTACACCTGTCCATTGCCCCCGGTAGCCAGCAGGGTAATCTTTGCGGTTATTTTTTCGATTTTTTGTGTATTGAGGTTGAGTACATACACGCCAAAACATTCGATATCCGGGGTTGATTTGGTAACGAGGTAGCCGAGATGGTGCTGCGTGATCAGGTCAAGGACGAAGCAATGGCTGATGAGTTGGATATTGGGTGCGGTGCGGATGGCTTCAAGTAATGCCCTTTCCATTTCTTTGCCGGTAACGTCTTTATGGTGCAGGATGCGGCTTTCGCTGTGCCCTCCTTCTTTTCCCAATTTGAAATCGCCATCAGGGTCTTTATCAAAATTGGCGCCCCATGCAATGATCTCTTCAATACGCTCCACACCTTCCTTCACAACTATCTCCACCACTTCCCGGTTACAAAGCCCATCGCCCGCCACCAGGGTATCATCAATATGCTTTGAGAAACTGTCGTGGTCAAAATCCATCACACCCGCGATGCCTCCTTGCGCGTACTTGGTATTGGTTTCATCGCTCTGTGTTTTGGTGAGGATGGTCACTGTTTTACCAGGACAATGTTGCGCCACTTTCAAGGCGTAGGTGAGTCCTGCAATGCCGGAACCTATAACCAGGAAATCTGTTTGCATGACAAATATTTTTAACGGTGAGGCCTACACGAAATTGTGTCAGGCTGTTACCGTGGGTTCAACCCAGGCACCGTTCTCTTTGAGTAAATGAATCAGTTCATCCACAGCCACTTCGCTGTTGATGTTGCGCTTTACCACTTCCTTGCCTTTATACAACGTAATCTTCCCTACCCCGCTTCCCACATAACCGAAATCGGCGTCGGCCATTTCGCCGGGGCCATTTACGATACAGCCCATGATCGCGATCTTTACCCCTTTGAGGTGGTTGGTGACTGCGCGGATGCGGGCGGTTGTTTCCTGCAAGTCGAAGAGGGTCCTGCCACAACTTGGGCAACTGATATATTCCGTCTTGGAAATCCTTGTCCTGGTGGCCTGCAGGATACCAAAGGCGATGGAGTTCAATTCAGCCGGCCTTGGGGCTTGTTCTTTATTTCCATAATGATGGCCCAGGCAGATCCCGTCGCCAAAGCCATCGAGCAAAAGCGCGCCGGTTTCCACCGCGTAATGGATCAGGCTTTCGTCTATGCGTTCATGGTTGCTGTCGCATATAATCACAACCGGGTTCCTCACCTGCATCTGCAAGATTTCTATAAACAGTCGCCGTATGCTTTGCACGGCATGTTTGTTTTGTGAACTCAGGCAAATCACGACGGTAGGGTCTTTCGACAATGCTGCCAACACTTCCTTGACGGAAGGTTTGGGGTCAGCGGATGTGTAAGCATCCAGCATCACCCAGTTCATCCTGTCTGATTTCTCGACGCGCACATCCATGTAATCCGATGCGTCCATCAAGGGGTAACATTTTTCTTTATCGCCTGCCTTGCGCCATGCATCATGTCCCAACAATACCTTTAATGTTCCGGGAAGCGCGAATGCGGGTTCTGATTGGCAGAAAATATAATCGGCGGCGGCATCCCCGATATTCCATTTATCGGAGGGTTCATCATACTGGTAGCCGATGGCTTTCAGGTCACCTGCCTGGATGGTTTCGTATTTGCTGTAATCAGCCACTACCACTGGCACATGCTTACCGCCAAGGTTACCCAGCTCAAAACTCTCCCTGCGTGTGTATTCAAATGGGGAATAGCCCATTTTCAAAATCGCGGGTACGTTACCGTTAGTTTGTATGCCGGATGGCTGGTATCTTTTCACAAGGTCGCGGCAAACCGGGATTTCAAATTCCGGGTCTTCCGTGAGGGACACGCGTATGGTGTCTCCAATGCCATCTTCCAGCAATGTTCCGATACCAATGGCCGATTTGATGCGCCCGTCTTCCCCATCCCCCGCTTCGGTAACGCCCAGGTGCAATGGATAACATTCCCCGAATTCAGTCATCATATGCTGCACCAGCAATCGGTATGCGTAAACCATCACCTGGGGGTTGCTGCTCTTCATGCTCAGCACAATCTGGTGGTAATCTTCTTCCCGGGCGATCCGTAAAAATTCCATCGCGCTTTCCACCATACCTATCGCGGTATCGCCATAGCGGCTCATGATGCGGTCGCTCAGGCTGCCATGGTTGGTGCCAATGCGCATCGCGGTGCCATGCTGCTTGCAAATCCTGATCAGTGGCACAAATTTTTCGCGGATGCGGTCAATCTCCTCTGCATACTCCTCATCCGTATATTCCAGTTGTTCGAATTTCTTCTTATCTACATAATTCCCCGGGTTGATGCGAACTTTCTCAACTATGCCCGCCGCGATTTCAGCCGCATTGGGTGTGAAATGGATATCGGCCACAAGTGGCGTATCATATCCCCTTTTGCGCAATTCATTCCTGATATGCAGCAGGTTTTCAGCTTCCTTTTTGGAAGGCGCCGTAATCCGCACCAGTTCAGCGCCGGCTTCAATGCAGCGGATGCACTGTTCCACGGTTGCCAGGGTATCCATGGTATCGGTGGTGGTCATGGTTTGCACCCTGATGGGGTGGTTTGCACCAAGCAGGATATTCCCTACCCGCACTTCACGGGTGGGCAGGCGTTTATAGGATGTCAGGGAAGGCGTGTAGAATTCCATAAATGAATCATTGGTGATATACCGGTAACAAAACACCGGTTCTGCCCGAATGTTTGGCAAAGATACAGTTACCAGTCTTTATCCGGTTTTACAGGTGAGGCCTGGTGCTGGCGGTTCAATTTATCCTGTAGTGCTTTTTCCTGTTGCAGGAGCGCCTTGAGCCTGTTCTCGGCTTCCTGCCGGCTAATTTTAGATGGTTGCTGCCTTGGTTCCTTTTGCTTATTTTGCTGATTGGGTTGCTGTGGCTGCTCCTGTTGTTTGGAATCCTTTTTTTGCTCTTCGTTCTTGTTTTTTTGCTGCTGCTGTTGTTGTTGCTCCATTTGTTTCAGTGCCTGCTGCAGGTTCTGGCGGGCATCCTGGTTGGTTGGGTCTAAGCGGAGCGATTCCTTATAAGCGCTGATACACTCTTTTAGTTTTTGCATATTCTGCCAGGCCACTCCCTGGTTATACCAGGCATTGCTTTGATCCGTGGCATTGGGCAGTGCTTCCATGGCATCTTTGTAGGCTGCAATGGCTTCTTCTTTCTTGCCGGCCTTATACAAGGCATGGCCCAGGTTATATTTAGCAGCAGCCAGTCCGGGTTGCTGTTCCAACGCTTTCCGGTATAGGTCAGCCGCTTTATCATACACTTTGTCCTGGTAAAGGCGATTGCCTTCACGCACTGTTTTATTGGCCTCCTGAGCCTGTGTTTGGAGACCCGTGCAAAAGCACAGCATCAACATGGCCAAAACCGGCGCTTTGGGCAATGAAAGTGCCTGGCGCCGCTCGGGTATGAACCATTCCCATAAAAGAAGGATCAGCACAAGGGCGAGGAGCCAGGGAAAGAAATACTGGTACTCTGTATTTGACTCATCCGCGAGGGGCCTTTTCTCCATTTGGGCCAGGGCCGACATCAATTCAGCCCGCACGGTTTCAGTTTGTGTAAAGCGCTGGTAAGTGCCGCCTCCAGCATCCGCGATATCAGAAAGCCATGCTTCATTTAAACGGCTGAGCACCTGGTTGCCCTCGGCATCCTTTTTATACATATTGGTGACCGGGTCTAACAGCGGCGCACCTCCCGGAGAACCAATGCCGATGGTATGGATGACTACACCCTGCTTGCGCAGTTCCCGTGCTACTTTAACAGCCTGTTCATCATGGTCTTCCCCATCGCTGATCAACACAATGGATTTATATTTTTTATCGCGCTGGTCGAACGACTCGTTGCACAGGCTGAGGGCTTCGGCGATTACCGTTCCCTGAGTGGGGACCGATTCAGGAGATGCCACTGAAATGAACATCGCCGCGGCCGTATGATCAGAAGTCAGGGGCATTTGCAGATAGGCTTTACCGGCAAAAACCACCAGCCCGATTCGGTTATCGCCAGATTGGCTGATTACGCGGGCCATGAGTTGGCGGGCCCTTTCTATCCTTGATGGACTGATATCTTTTGCCAGCATACTCTTGCTGACATCCAGCGCGAACATTACGTCTATGCCTGACCGTTGTGTACTGCCAGATTTACCTGCCAGTCGCGGGCTTGCGATAGCAATAGCCAGGATGGTAACAGACAAAAAAGCGAGGATGAATTTGTTTTTATATGCTGTAGGATTATAATTCGCCAATAACCGTGCAGAGCCGATTTTTCGCGCGACGCAGTTTTTCTGACGGATAGCATAAAGGTACAAACCGGCCAATAACACAGCTGAAGCCAGGAGCCATACAAGATATGGGTATTGAAAAGAGGGCATGAAGGTTGAAATTAAGACAGCCCGTGATAAAATCCTGTTAAAGATTCCAATCTATTTTTTGCCCTCAAAGAAACCATACTCCTTGAGGATATCACGGGTGATATCGAGCCTGACGCGGGCCATGTCAATATCCTTATTATCCGAACGTACCAGGGTGATAAAGAAATACACATGCTTGTTTTCTTCGATCCAACCCGTGACCCAACCAATGGATTGGCCTTTTTCGTCGTAGCCCCAACCCGTTTTATAGCTGAGTTTATAATTGGTATTGTCTTCCTGCAACATCATGTTCCTGACGGTTTCCATGACGCTTTTGCGGAAGGGCAGCTGGTCGAAATACAGTTTCTTCATTAAACCCAGTTGTTCATCGGGGGAAATCTTCAATGTGTTGTTCAGCCAGAAGGAATCAATGGGGCCACTGATATTTTTATTGCCGTACGAAAGGCTGTCGATCCAGCGCTGCATGGTATCCTTTCCGATACGGCGGGCGATTTCCTGGTAATAAGGCACAGCACTCACACGGAATGCCTCTTTCATGCTGAGGTTTTTATTCCAGTCTTTGTTCCAGCGGCGAACGCCATCCCATGGTATCACCATATTTTCATCTGTTGCCACACCTGTTTGCAGGGCGATGAGGGAGTTGATGATTTTGAATGTGGACGCAGGTTGGAGGCGCATGGTATCGAGGCCCATATTATATACCACGATCCTGCCGTCAGCATTGTTCAGCATGGTGAAACAACCTTCTACCTGCTTGGCGTCAAAATATTTTTTCAGCGAATCATCTACTTCCGCCTTATTGATGGAGCAACCATAAAACAAGGCTGCCAGGAAGATGGCGGTTAAGGAATTAGATAAAAAAAGGGTCTTACGCATGAATTTGAATTTAGGGCTATGCCCGGAATTATTTTTGTTTTCGTATATGCTTTGCCGTTGCATCGAGCGCTTCATAAAAATCCTCACCGAATTTACGGACCAGGGGCTCTTTCAGGAATTCATATACCGGCACTTTTAATTTCCTGCCCAGTGTACAGGCTGCTTTGCAATGGTCTTCCCTGGGTTCGTAGTTGGCGTATTCAGTGACGCTGTCGGAACTTTTTTTAACAATCACCGGGAAGAGGTGGCAACTGATGGGCTTTTTCCATTTTACTTTGCCGTCCCTGTAAGCCTGTTCGATACCGCATTTCACAATACCTTTTTCATCGGTGATGCCATACACGCAAATGCGGCTGTTGATGGTGGGCGTTACCCAGCCAAATTCCTTATCGTACACATACCTGCCCTGCTCTCGGATATTCCGGATGCTTTCGTCGTTGAGGTAAGGAACAACGGCATCGAACACTTCATCAATCTTCTTTAGCTCTTCTTTATCGAGTGGCGCGCCGGCATCACCGTCTACGCAGCAGGCGCCTTTACAGGCGTTTAGGTCGCATACAAATTGTTCGCTGACCAATTTATCACTAACCAGTACATGATCTATGGCAATCATGCTGTAAAAATACGATGAAATAGGGAGCTTGCGTTGTTTCTGTTATGGGCGGCCTGATGGTTCCCAGCGAAAACTGTTGATCAGGTGCAGGATATCTTCCTGCAAAAAATCCTGCACAGGCCGGAGTGAGTCTGCATTGGGCGTTGCATCGAAATACAAGGCGCCCCTGATGAAATGCCGGTTGGTGTCGCTGAGAAAAAATTGCCTGCCTGTGGCCGCGTTTCCCCCCACTTTAAAATACACACCATGGATGCCATTGGCCGTCCGGATTAGGCTGTCGCGGATGGAACTGGCTACAATATCATTTTTGTTGGTCAGGTTAAAGGCGTCGTTAACCATACGGTCAAAGTAGTTCGTGCCGATGGAATCGCGGTAACTGCCATCCGGAGCCTTCACTTTGTACACGGCCTTACCACCGATGATTTTATAACTGAGGAATATACGGGCATGGTAACGGGGGAAGTCGATGTTGACCCAGTAAGGGTTTTCGGGGGTACTGTCGAAATACGTACTGTCCTGCACCACTTGCGCATACACGGGATACTCAAAGCTATACGGAAAGCCCTCCCTGCTGAACCTTGTATATTCCCTTTCCGGAAAATCGATATGGAAATAGCCTTTCTTTTTGGGCACATAAGGCGAATTGCAGGAAGCAAGCGCAACAAACGTTATGAATGCTATTGCAATCCTGATCGAGGATAAGCGTCTATGCATGATCGGTAGGTGGTTGAATGATGATCTTAACTTTTTCAATCCTGTTTTTGCTGATCTCCAGCGGGATGAAGGTAAAGTCGCCGGTGACCAGGGTTTCATTCACCTGCGGGAACTCCCCGGCAATTTCCAGTACAAGCCCGGCAAGCGAATCACTTTCGCCCCTTACCGGGTCGAAGGTATTCTTGGGCAGGTTCATCGCTTTGCAAACATCGTGGATCATCGTCCTTCCTTCAAAAATATAATTGTAATCATCAATTTTCCGGTTATTGCTCTCCTCGTCATCAAATTCATCCTTGATATCCCCAATCACTTCCTCCATTATATCCTCCAGGGTTACAATACCCGAAGTGCCGCCGAATTCATCAACCACAATAGCGAAGTGGATGCGCTTGGCCCTGAATTCCTGCAGCAGGTCTTCAATCAGTTTTTGTTCATGAACAAAATAAGGCTTGCGCATGAGGCTGTGCCAATCGAAATGACCGGGTTCGTTCAGGTATGGTAAAAGGTCTTTGGTATGGAGCATGCCCGCGATTTCATCAAGGTTGTTTTTATACACCGGTATGCGTGAATAATGCAATTGTTCTACCTGCCGCACCACATCACTGAATGTGGAACTGACTTCAATGCCACTAACGTCGAGGCGTGTACGCATAACCTGCTTTACCGTAGTGCCGCTGAATTTGCGGATGCCTTTCAGGATTTGTTTTTCTTCGGCACTGGCTTCATGTTCGGGCAGGAGGTCGATGGCATAATCGAGGTTGCTGTTGTCTTCCTGCGAGGCCTTGCCGGGTGCCGTTTCCCTTTCCATCCTTTCCGTAAAGCGCACCATCCTTTTGCTGAGCCGGTAGAAAATGCTGTTGAAAATATCCACAATCAAAGACGCATTTGCCGCGAACCAAACCTTATGATGTGTGGCCCATACTTTGGGCATCACCTCCGCGAACAAAACCATGACCACACCCACCAGTACCAGCTTGATGGCGAAAATGCCCCAGGTATTCAGGTCGGTTTCCGTCATCAGTTCATTGATCAGCAAATTGGATGTAAGGATGATGCCAATATTTAAAAAGCTGTTGGCAATCAGCATCGAGGCCAGCAGGGTCCGTGGTTGTTCGAGCAAACTTACTACCCTGCGAAAAGAAGGCTGTTTTTTTGTTTTCAGCAGGTTTACATCTTTGGGCGTTAAGGAAAAGAAAGCCACTTCGCTGCCTGATACAAAAAAAGACAGCATGAGCAGCACAAAGACGATGATAACCAATATGGTGGTGGTGGCAGGAGAAATGAATAGCAACCTGAAACAGGTGTCAGCTGAAAAGGTAACCGAATGGTAGTCCAACTTTGTTGTTTTTGGTGAAGAATAGCAAGGGCATCCAGCCGATGCGATTGTTTGCGATGCCTTAGAAAGGCGGCATTCTTTCGGAGCCCCCTATGTCTGTCGGGGGTTCATCCATTGAACCCTGAATGTCGGACCCATCGTGACCCATACCCTGTGATCCTTCATGGCGTTTGTCGAGCATGATGAGGTTATCGCCCACAATTTCAGTAGCAAATTTCTTATTTCCATCCTTATCTTCCCAACTTCTTGTTTTTAACCTGCCTTCAATATAAACAAGGCTGCCCTTATGCAGGTATTTCTGTGCCAGTTCGGCAAGGCCTCTCCACAAAACCACCGTATGCCATTCGGTTTGTGAAATCAGTTTGCCGCTCCTGTCTTTATATGTTTCGGTGGTGGCCAGCGAAAATTTGGCAACAGCAATATTTCCTTCAAGAAACTGCATATCCGGGTCTTTACCCAGGTTGCCGATCAACATAACCCTGTTTACTCCTCTCATATATAATTTTGCTTATAGGAAATGATGAACTGACTAAAACCTTAAACTTAAAGATACATAAATATTGAATATGGAAACTTAAGCCTGATCGGCCTTCTTCCTGAAATAATCATCGAGAAAAAAGTTTATGAAACGGGGAAAAGCCTTTTTGCTGATCTGTTCCGGGCTTAGCCATTCAAACCCTTGCAGCTCCGGGCGTTTTTTAACGCGGATGTGCAGGAAAAAACCGGAAATTTCCTGGTGAGTGAGGAGTTGCCTGTATGGCTTGGATGCAAAAACAACCGTAAAGTCTTTGCCAATTACGCTGCTCATGGGTGCAGACTTCAGGCATGAACCTGCAGTTTGCGCTTTTGGGGTTTCAAACAGGAAAAACTCATGCAAGTGCCGCCAGATATCATTTCCTTCGCGCTGCTTAACCGCTATTTTACCTTTATGCTCAATCAACAGGTAATAAAAAAAGCGCTTTTTCCTGGGTGGCTTTGGCGTTTTCACCGGCAGTTTTGATACTTCTTGCCGGCGAAAAGCCAGGCAATCAGAAGCTAAGGGACAAATACCGCAAGCCGGTGCCATGGGTTTACAAACGGTTGCACCAAAATCCATGATGGCCTGGTTGAACAAAGCCGATTTTTTAGGTGGAAGCAGGGATTGCGCGAGGCCTGCCAGCTTTTTTTTCCCGGCACCGGTAGAAACATCCGCGTGAATGGCGAAGAATCGGCTCAGCACCCGCATGACATTGCCATCAGTTACCGCGTATGGCAGATTGTACGCAAAAGAGGAGATGGCGGCGGCTGTATAGGGGCCAATCCCTTTAAGGGCCAGTATCTCATGGTATGTTTTTGGAAACACACCCTTGTATGTTTCGGCGATCAAGCGGGCTGCAGCCAGCATATTCCTACAGCGGCTGTAATACCCAAGGCCTTCCCATTTTTTAAAGACCTCCGCATCCGGCGCTTTGGCCAGTTGCAGGATGCCGGGGTATGCTTCCACAAACCGCTGATAATACGCGAGGCCCTGTTCCACGCGGGTTTGCTGGAGGATGACTTCGCTTATCCAGATCCGGTAAGGGTCTTTCTCCCCCTTCCAGGGCATTTGCCGGCGGTTCTCTTCCCGGTGCCAGCGCAGCAGTTTTTCTGTAAAAATCCGTCCGGGGGTCATCTCCATGGGTTAAAAAAAATTATATCCACAAACCTATTGATTATCACTATTTTATTTTGGTTATGAGAAAAAAAATCACTAACTTACTTTTCAAAAGCTTTTAATATGAGAAAAGCAGACCTCATCAACAAAATTTCCGATAAAACCGGCATCCCCAAGGTTGACGTGTTGGTGACCCTTGAAACCATGTTCAAGGAAATCAAATCTACGCTCGCCAACGGCGAAAACCTGTACATCCGCGGTTTTGGCAGTTTTATCATCAAGAAAAGAGCCGCTAAAGTAGGACGGAACATCAAGAAAAATGTATCGGTGAACATCCCTGAACATTTTATCCCGGCCTTCAAGCCAGCACGGGAGTTCATCACCGATATCAAGAGCTCCCCGAACATAAAAGAAGCGCCTGAATTCAAGGAAGACTCCGACGACTAACGTACCTTTGCGCCCTGCCGGCCATAAAACCACCGGCATTGTACGAGCGTGAAAAAACCTGTCATTTTACTGATCGCGGGTGCCGTTCTGGCATTGGGTCTATATTTTTTCGGAAACACAAAAGCCCCCAAAAAACCGGCAGCAGCCAATGCTGAAAAGACTGAACAAAATTTTGACATTCAGTCGTTTATAGCCGAATCTAAAAAATCGCTTAGCCCCACCCAACTCATCAGCCTCAGCCAATTGGAAAATAATATCACCCGTGGTGATATCCAGGCCCAGCAACTCACATCATTACAAGCCCTTGCTTCCTTCTGGCGCGACAGTGCCCGGGCCTTCGAACCATACGCTTTTTATATCTCGGAAGCAGCTAAATTGGAGAATTCAGAAAAAAACCTCAACTTTGCAGCCCAATTGATTTTAGAGAACCTCCGGGGAGAGGGCGATGTACCGAAATTAAACTGGAAGACAACGCTCGCGATTGGTTTGTTCGAACAGGCCATCCGCATCAACCCGGAGAACGACGATCTCAGGATTGGATTGGGTAGTTGTTATATTTTCGGAAAAGGCAGGAACGGCGATCCCGCGGAATCAATGAAAGGCATACAGGAGATCCTGGCTGTGTCGCGCAAGGACTCCAACAACATGAAGGCGCAATTGATGCTGGGTGTTGGCGGATATGTTTCGGGGCAGTATGATAAAGCTATTGAGCGTTTGAAGAAAGTGGTGGAACGTGAACCCGGCAACCTGGAAGCTATTGCGTTCCTGGCTGATACCTACGCCGCGAAAGGTGACAAAAACGAAGCCATCCGCTGGTACCAGATCAGCAAGCGGCTGGCAAACAACCCGCATTATTCGGAAGAGGTCGACAACCGAATCCGTTCATTGCAACAAGAGAAATAATTACATTATTCATATTTAAACATTACTGGTATGCCTTGTGGTAAAAAGAGAAAACGTCATAAAATCGCTACCCATAAGCGTAAAAAGCGTTTAAGGAAAAATCGTCATAAGAAGAAGTAAGATCATCTTCTGCGCGTAGGGCGCTGTTTGCCGCCCATTCCATTATTATATACTGCATACATGAACGGCCACACCGGAGGGTTGGTTGTTCATGTATGTGTTGTTTCCTTCCTAACCGGTAACGGTGTAAATCTGTGAACGCTTGACCAAGGAGTTGATCATAAATGCAGCGCCCCAGGGTGTTGAGATTGCCCTGTTGGAAGACAAAAAGCTGGTGGAACTGCACACGGAAAAAATTGATGCCAGTTTCACCGTGGGTGACCTTTACCTGGGAAAAGTGAAAAAACTGATTCCCGGGCTCAATGCCGCATTTGTGGAAGTGGGCTTTGAAAAAGACGCTTTCCTGCATTATACGGACCTCAGCCCTTATGTGCGCTCCATCCTGAAATTCACCCAGCAATCCATCAGTATGAAAGCGGGTGAGCCGTATGATTTCGCAAAGTTCAAGGTTGAACCTGAAATCATTAAGACAGGCAAGATCACAGAAGTACTCAATGGCAAGCCAAACATCCTCGTACAAATCCTGAAAGAACCCATCGCCGCCAAAGGCCCGCGCCTGAGCTGCGAACTTTCTTTACCCGGACGATTCGTAGTGGTTACCCCATTCAACGATATTGTCGCTGTTTCCAGGAAAATACATTCATCTGAAGAACGCAAACGGCTCCAGAAAATAGTTGAGGCTGTTAAGCCCAAAAACCTCGGCGTAATCGTACGCACAGCAGCCGAAGGCAAGACCACAGCTGAACTGCACGACGACCTCATTGCCCTCGAAAGCACCTGGAAGGCAATACAACAAAACCTGCGCGGCGCGGTTGCCCCTGCAAAAATCCTGAGTGAACAAGGCAAAACCACCAGCATGCTGCGCGATCTCCTCAATGAAGATTTCAACCGCATTGTGGTGAACGACAGGAATATTTTCGCAGACACTAAAACGTACATTCAACGTATCGCGCCCGATAAGGCCGACATCGTTACTTATTACAACAACGGCGTACACATCTTCGACAATTTTGGCATCACCAAACAGGTGAAAGCCTCCTTTGGCAAAACCGTGAACCTGCCCAGCGGCGCATACCTGATCATCGAACACACTGAAGCACTGCACGTGATAGACGTGAACAGCGGATATAAAAGCGTGAGCAATAACCAGGAACAAAATGCCCTGGAAACAAACCTGGAAGCGGCACAGGAGATTGCCCGGCAGTTGAGGCTCCGCGATTTGGGCGGCATCATCGTGGTGGATTTCATTGACATGAAATTGCCTGAGAACAAAAAGAAGCTGGCCGACGCAATGGACCAGTTCATGCGGGCCGACAGGGCCAAACATGCCGTTTTGCCCATAACGAAATTCGGCCTTATGCAGATCACGAGGCAGCGCATGAAGCCTGAAACGAACATCAATACCAGTGAGGTTTGCCCAAGTTGCCAGGGCAGCGGAAAAATATCATCCACCATGATCCTGGAAGATGATATTGAAAAGAACCTCAATTACCTCATCATGCAGCGCCATAAAGGCCTGACCATTGAGGTGAACCCCATCCTGCATACTTTCCTCACCAGCGGCTTCCCTTCACGCCGTTTGAAATGGTGCTGGAAATATAAACAGATCATCAAGGTAAAACCCAACAGCAACTGCCATTTCACAGAGTTCAGGTTTTTTGATGACAGCAACGAAGAGATCAAACTCTGATATTCCTCCCAAATATTTTATTGAGTTTCGCAGGCCGTATTTCCCTGAATTCAAGCTTTGGCTTTTCCGTTTTGCTGATGTTGCATTGCAATTTGGCATGATACACGATCCCATTTTTCTTAAGAAATGCTACAAGGGTAACCGGCTGCCCATCGGGCATTTGTGTGAACTGTACAGACCCATCTGCGGAAACCACTTTCTCTCCGTTAACAAGCCCGTTAAACCTGTCGAACATAAAAAAATAACTGACCACCGAGTGCCTGAACTGTGAATCGGCCTGCACGTAAAAAAACGTGGGCGGACTATAATCGTAAAACCTGTCTACATTAATCCACCCCAACCTGTTGATGGCAACCGGGTTGTAATATGCGGCCAACTGATCGGCAAAATTTGTTTCGGGCGCAGCGGACTGAACCGTCATGGCCTGCTTTGCATCCGTGGCGATTGTATCGCCGTGCTTACGGATCAGGTATTGGAACCTCGGCCCATATAAATGCACCAGGTGGTTTGTGTCTAACCGTTTATTGGTGGGAAGGTTTCTTGGCCAGAAAGAAACACTGTCGAGGTAAATGATTTCCCTGTTTGCATTCACGCTGTCCAGCAATTGTTTCAAAGTAATTTTTGATCCGTAGTAATGAACAGGCGCCTGCATACTTTTGAATACCATCTTACCTTTTACCTTCGCGATCGGGTCATCCAAATCTTGCCAATCATTAAAGCGGCCATTGCCCCTGGCAACCGTACTGATATTAAAACCCACGCGTTCCGCATCAGGATCGGCTTCCAGGATTATGGGCACACCCGCACGCTCCCAATTCATGTTATTCATCGAATCACGGTTACCATAAAACAATTCCATATTCACCCGGCCTTTTGCCTTCGACACCCATGGCATAACCGGAAAATGTATGTCGAGGCTTTTGCCCTTTTTGATGCGCAGCAATTCTGAACCGGATTCGATGCTGATATGATAAGTTCCACCAGACATCAGCAATCGGCCATTGCTGACGGTTGCCGCCTGCTGTTTGAATAATTCACGACTGTTATTTACATCAGAAATGCGAACGACCAGGTTTCCGGTAACGGGCCGGCCATCCTGATGTTCCAGTACGGAAGGATCAATGTGCAGTTTTAAGCCAGCTTTAGTTTGCACTACCTGTTTGCCGGGGCCAATCAAAAAATGCTGGGAGTTAAAGCGCTGGTAACCTTCCTGGTAATGCCTGAGGGAGACCTTTTCATCTGGTACCGACGCTGATAAATCCTGTACTCCCGTAGATATTGACGCATAAGGTTTGATGCCTGTTTCCTGCAGGGCTGCAGGTTTTATGTCCGGTTCAATCGGCATTACATGCTGAAAAATCCATGTGCCAAGGATGAGCAGGCAGATAAATGCACAGGTGCCGATGATCCACATCGTGCGGTTGCTGGTTTGCATGACAGTAAAATTTGGTGGAGTAAACCTGTGCGTTCAACTAAGATAAATTCAGTCTGCATAATTTCTTGCCAACTGTTTGTTAAACGAAGCGCATCGTTTGAATAACCGATAAAAAAAATCCCCGGCTATGAACCGGGGATTGCATATTTCACATCTTGTTTGGATATTAATGCTGATGATTGTGTTGCATGCCCACCAATTCGTCGGGGCTTACTTTTTTCTCAGCGGGTTTGGTTTGCGCGGCAGCCCATCCAAAAAGCTTTTCCGTTACCAGCCTGCGGTAGGTGCTGTCTACCTGCTTTTCGTCCTTCATCATGCGGTCGATGTAGCTGTCCAGCCACTCCATATCACCGCCCATATTCATATTGCCGAAATAACGCATTACGTCGGCTTTCATGCTGTTGCGCAATTCATCGGCCGATACATCGAGTTTATTGTCTGTAATGATGCGGTCGCTGATGAGGGTCCACTTTAATTGCTGGCTGAAGCCCGGGAAATCATTCTCTGCTTCTTCCGCGGTTTTAGGTTTCTCACCGCCGGTTTGCAACCAGCGTTTCAGGAAGTTCTCAGGGAATTCCATTTTTGTATTGTCGAGCAGGAAATGATATACCTGGTCGTGCAACTGGTTCATGCTTTGGCTGTCCCAATATTGCGCAATTTCAGCACGCAAAGCATCTTTCAGGTCATCAATGGTTTTGATATCGCGGCCGGGGAATATTTCATTGAAGAATTCTTCATTCAATTCCCTTTTCTCGATCAATCCAATCTTCTCAATGTCCATCTTCACATATTTCTCCGCCGCTGCAGCATCGTGTTTGTCGAAGCCCAGGTCCTGCAACATCATTTCCAGCTTATCGCCTTCAAATGTCTTGTTCAGTTGGAACACAACGCTGTCGCCTCCTTTTTTACCCATGAGTTGTTTTTGCAAGGCAGGGGTGAAATATTTCAGCAATACCGAATTGTCTTTGCGGAAGCCGCCTTCAACGGGGTTTCCTGAAGCATCACATTCCGTGAAAGATGCGTTGATGACATTGTCTTCATTGTCAATCTTCTCCGGCTCGGTCATCTTACCACCCTTGATCTGCATGCGGGTGATTTCTTCATTCACCATATCATCCGTTACTTCCACTTTATGCAGGGTGAATGAACCTTTTGACAGTTCGGGCAAATCGAAATTCGGCTTCAAGCCAATTTCAAAACCGAAATCATATTGTGACGGGTTGTTTACGTCCAGGTTCAACGGCGTAGTCTCTAACGGTAAGGGTTGAGCGAAGATATCAGGCTTCTCCTGGTTCAGGTATGTGTACAGTTCTTTCTCGACGGTACGCAACACTTCTTCGTTAAAAATACCCGCGCCGTACATTTTTTTAATCATACCGGCTGGCACCATCCCTTTCCTGAAACCCGGAATGTTGGCGGTTTTGCTATACTCCTTTAATTTCTTTTCAAAAGAAGGCAGGTAATCTTCCTTGCTGATGCTGATGGTGATTTTATCGGTCAGCAACCCGATATTTTCCCTTGCTACTGTTGCCATGATGCATTAATTATTATGAGATATCCCGTACAATGCCCTGCGGTTTCCCGGCACAGGCGCATTGTACAGTAAATGGGTGCGGATGATAGGAGTCGAACCTACACGCCTCGCGGCGCCAGATCCTAAGTCTGGTGCGTCTGCCAATTTCGCCACATCCGCTATTAACCGTTTGACCGAGCAGACCATCCAAGGCCGGCTATACAAACGGGCCGCAAATCTACGCTATTTTAGGCGAAACGGGGGCAAAATATATGAGAATCTGCCTTTTCGAGGGTAAGTGGCGGCATTCTACAAGCGCTCAGATTTTGGCTGATTTTCAGTAAATTCGTTACACTGCATGGACACAATCGAACAAATACAAGCTTATAAGCTGTCGGAAGAAGAAGAAAAAAAGGAAATCCTGCGGCATTACAGGGCATTGCTCCGGGTACTGAAACAAAAGCTCAAGCCGGGCGATAAAATGTTGTTGCGGCGTGCTTTTGAGATGTCGGCTGAAGCGCATAAAACCATGCGCCGGAAAAGCGGTGAACCATATATCCTGCACCCGCTGGCGGTAGCCCGGATTTGTGCCGAGGAAATCGGGCTGGGTGTACGAAGCTCCATCTGCGCATTGCTGCATGATACAGTAGAGGATACCGATGTGACCCTGGAAGACATCCAGCGCGAATTTGGATCAGAAATTTCCCGCATTGTTGACGGGCTGACCAAGATCGCCAATGTGATGGACGCCAATAGCAGCCAACAGGCGGAGAACTTCAAAAAAATATTACTGACCCTCACCGACGACCCGAGAGTCATCCTGATCAAACTGGCCGACCGCCTGCACAATATGCGGACGATGGACCATATGAAAAGGGAGAAGCAACTCAAGATATCCTCCGAAACCGTGTACGTATATGCGCCCCTCGCCCACCGCATGGGCCTGTACAATATCAAAACGGAAATGGAAGACCTGGCGATGAAATACATGGAGCCCGACACTTATCGCTATATCGCCCAGAAACTACAGGACACTAAAAGGGAACGCACCCGCTACATCAATGATTTCATCAGGCCATTAAAGGAGAAACTCGAAAAAACCGGTCTTGTTTTTGAGATATACGGCAGGCCGAAAAGCATCCATTCGATTTGGAACAAAATCAAAAAGAAAGGGGTGGCATTTGAAGAAGTGTATGACCTCTTTGCCATCCGCATTATAGTTGATTCGATACAGGAAAAAGAAAAAGAAGATTGCTGGAAAGTGTACAGCATCATCACCGATGAATACAACCCTTCCCCGGAAAGGCTTCGCGACTGGCTCAGCAACCCAAAGAGCAATGGGTACGAAGCGTTGCACACCACGGTGATGGGCCCGCAGGGCAAGTGGGTGGAAGTGCAGATCCGCACCAAGCGCATGAATGAGATTGCGGAAAAAGGCCTCGCGGCACATTGGAAGTATAAGGAAGGCAAAGACGATGAAAGCCGCTTTGATCAATGGTTCCACCAGATCCGGGAAGCCCTGGCCAACCAGGAAAGCAGCTCGCTCGATTTCCTGCAGGATTTTAAAACCTCGTTCCTCGCTGAAGAAATTTATGTGTATACGCCCAAGGGCGATATCAAAATGTTGCCTGTAGGCGCCACCGCGCTCGACTTCGCGTTTAGCGTGCATACAGCGGTGGGCAGCAAGTGCATTGGCGCGAAAGTGAACCACAAGCTGGTGCCCATCAGCTATGTGTTGAAAAGCGGCGACCAGATTGAAATCATCACCAGCGCCAAACAAAAGCCCAATAGCGAATGGCTGAATTTTGTGGTGACCAGTAAGGCGAAAACAAAGATCAAGGATTCGCTGAAAGAAGAAAAAAGGCAGATCGCGGAGGATGGAAAATATATCCTGCAACGAAAGTTGGATGGCATGAACGCGGCGTACAACCAGCAAAACCTCGAAGAGATCGCCACATTCTACAAAATCAATAGCAGCCTCGATTTGCTCTATGATATAGCGGTAAAAAAAGTGGACCTGAAGGAACTAAAAGACTTCACCGTTCATGGCGACAAGTTGATAGCGCCCAGGCCGGCGAAGGCACCGGAAGAAAAAACGGAATTCAATGAACTGAGGCCAAGTTCCAAGAAGGATAATGAGTTAATTATATTTGGTGAGAGCAGCGACCGGATTATGTACACGCTGGCCAATTGCTGTAAGCCCATCCCTGGCGACGACGTATTTGGTTTCATCACGGCCGGCGAAGGGCTCAAAATTCACCGCACAAACTGTCCAAACGCTGCCCGGCTCCTTGCCAATTATGGCCACCGGGTTGTGAAAACCAAATGGGCGAAGAACAAGGAAATATCTTTCCTCACGGGTTTAAAAATCATCGGGTTAGACGATGTGGGCGTCATCCACAAAATCACCAACCTTATTAGCGGCGAATTGCGGGTCAATATCTCCGCCATGACCATTGAAGCCAAGGACGGCATTTTTGAAGGCAATGTAAAAGTATTTGTACACGACAAAGACGAGCTCGACAACCTCGTGGAAGCCCTGCTCAAACTCCCTGGTATTGAGCGGGTAGACAGGTATGATACGGAGTAGGGTAAAATGGATAAATCCATTTACACATCAATAATTGCGGATAATAATAAAAACCCACGGTTTTTTTTAGCCCACGGTTTAAACCGTGGGCTATGAGAACGAAAACAATAATGCAAAACCGTTTCAACGGTTTATAAAAACAATTAAATTAAACATGCCGCATTCTTTCAACAAAATTTGGATACATGCTATTTGGGCTACCAATTTCATAGCCCACGGTTTAAACCATGGGCTATGAGAACGAAAACAATAATGCAAAACCGTTTCAACGGTTTATAAAAACAATTAAATAAATCATGCCGCATTCTTTTAACAAAATTTGGATACATGCTATTTGGGCTACCAAAAATAGAGCACCTTTAATACAGCAACCAATTGAAAATGAGCTGTACCAATTTATTTCAGAGCAATTGCACGAACAAGGTTGCCCGGTCAGAGCTATAAACGGAATGCCCGACCATATTCATTGTTTGTTCTTACTAAACCCGCAAAAATCAACAGCAGAGGTTATCAAACAGATTAAAGGCAGCAGCTCTCACTATATCAATCAAAACGATCTGATTACCGACAAATTTGCATGGCAAACCGGTTATGCCGCCTACTCAGTTTCTGAATCTGTTGTCGACAAGGTGTTTAAATATATCCTAAATCAAAAGCAACATCATTCTAAGAAAACATTTCAGCAAGAATATGATGAGTTTTTAAAAATATATGGATTTGAAAATGATAGATAACACAACATAGCCCACGGTTTAAACCGTGGGCTATGGTTGTGGACATAATCGTAAACAATAATGCCTGGCTAACATTAAAATAATTTCAAGCCATACCAACCTATCAGGGTAAACACTATGCATCGGGTTACAACACCCACGCAACACCAGGTGACCAATTTATTGATATTCGCGTTTAAGCCTACCCCAACCGCTAAGCTGATCGGGGCTCCAACAGAAATAGTACCCAAAAAACCTAAACCAAACATCCCATATTTATTCCACAACTTAATGATCAACGGATGTTTCTTTTCCGCCAACTCCCTCGATGGCTTATTCTTATGGAACAGGGCCCTGATTTTATTACCCAAAAATGCAGCGATAAAAACTCCAATTAAGCCGCCGGTAACACTGGCAAAAAATATAACCCAGGGCGATAACCCAAAAGCGAATCCGGCCGGGATGGCAGCATAAATTTCAAAACTTGCCAGGCAAGCAACAGTGAGGATTTTTAAAAACATACAGTACAGATCAATGCAATTTTTTCAGAATCCGGTAAAATTAACGGATTAATTTTAACCGTCTGTTATATCCTGTTCCGGCTCAATATTTTCCGCCGGATCATTTTGCATTAGCAGTTACACATTGTATAAAACGGGGTTTGGGTAGGCCAAACATTAGGGTCACCATAATTTAACAGTTCTCCTGATGCATATCACTAAAATCCGGGCTGGAATAGCTTAAATTGCATCAAATAATTATATCACGTTTAAAATTATTTCCCATGCAGGAACTCATCAACCGCCTGACAGAAAAAGCGGGCATCAGCCCCGACCAGGCCAACAAAGCCATCCATACCATCCGTGAATTTGTCAAGGAAAAATTTCCCATGGTCGCCGGTGCCGTCGATAATATATTCACGGAGGGTGCAGATAAAACCGCCATCGCGTCAATGGGCGCCGCTGCCGGAGGTTCTTCATCCGTACTCGATAAGATCAGTGATGTGATACCAGGCCAGGCAGGCGAAAAAGTAGAAGCTTTTGCCAAACAGGCGGCCGACAAAGCGGAAGACCTGGTGGATGCCGCGAAAGAAAAAATCCATGCCGCCATGAACAGCGAAACGGGCCAGAAAGTGGAAGCATTCGCTAAACAGGCCGCCGATAAAGCGGAAGACCTCTATGACGATGCTAAGGAAAAGCTGAGCAACCTGTTTAAAGGAGATAAAAAACACGGAGCCTGATAAACAAAGAGGTTGGATTCAACATAAACGCTGATCCAACCTCCCTCTTTTTATTTACTATTTGATTAGCGCAAAATTTCCCGGCTAATCACCAGTTTCTGAATTTCGCTGGTTCCTTCACCGATCGTACAAAGTTTGCTGTCGCGATAGAATTTCTCTACGGGGAAGTCTTTGGTATAGCCGTACCCGCCAAAGACCTGCACCGCATCGGTACTCACTTCCACGCTCACTTCGCTGGCATAATATTTCGCCATGGCCGCTTCCTTGGTCATGGGTAAGCCTTTCATTTTCAGGTCGCATGCCTGGTTGATCAGCAACTCGGCCGCTTCAATCTTGGTAGCCATATCGGCCAGTTTAAACCCAATTCCCTGGAATTGCGCGATAGGCTTATCGAACTGCTGGCGTTCCTGCGCGTATTTTACGGAAGCCTCGTATGCGCCTTTGGCGATGCCGAGGCTCAGGGCCGCGATAGAGATACGGCCGCCATCGAGGATCTTCATGGCTTGTTTAAAACCATCCCCTACTTCGCCCAACCTGTTGGCATCGGGGATGATGCAGTTATCAAAAATCATTTCCGCGGTTTCGCTGGCCCGCATGCCCAGTTTATTCTCTTTTTTCCCTGCTGTGAAACCCGGAGTGCCGCGCTCCACAATAAATGCAGTGGAATTATTCTTTGCCCTTGGTTCACCGGTACGGGCTATAACCACAGCCACATCACCGGATTTGCCATGAGTGATCCAGCATTTTGTGCCGTTTAAAACCCACTTATCGCCTTCCCTGAAAGCGGTGGTACGCATATTACCTGCGTCGCTGCCGGTATTGGGCTCCGTGAGGCCCCAAGCCCCGATATGTTCCGCGGTGGCCAGCTTGGGCAGGTATTTTTTCTTTTGTTCTTCATTGCCAAAACTGAGGATATGGCCGGTGCAGAGCGAATTATGCGCTGCCACGCTGAGCCCGATGGATCCACATACTTTCGCGATTTCCTGGATCACGGCGCTGTATTCAAAATAGCCCAGACCGGCACCGCCGTATTGTTCGGGAACCAATACACCCATCATCCCTAACTTACCCAATTCTTTAAAAATATGCACGGGAAACTCCTGGCTTTCATCCCATTCCATGAACTGGGGCCGTATGTGTTGGTTGGCAAAATCGCGGGCGGCTTCAGCCACCTGGCGGGTCATTTCGTTGGTAGAAAAATTCATAAAAGCAATCGTTGAGGGCGCAATTTAGGCATTTTCATAAACGAACGAACGTTCGTTTACTTTCCGGGCCCGACCGCCCCTTCCGGTATCATTCCGGAACCAGCAAATATGGCTGTAATTTCCGGTACAAGCTATCGGTTACCACCTGCAGGAGCTTAATATCCGATACCGATCGGAATGGGCCATGTTGCAGCCTGTAAGCGGCAATGGCCTTCGCCAGCCGGTACCGGATATAAGGATGGTTTTTCAGGTCTGTTTCGGAAGCCGCATTCAGGTCGATTTTCCTGACTGGCATATCATCCCTTAACAACAGCCTGGGCCGGATGAGCCTGAACACAGAATCGGGCAACCCAAATGTTTCACCCACCTGTTCCAACTGGTAAAAACCGCCCAGTTTTTCCCGGAAAGCAACGATCCTCCTGGCCAGTGATGGTCCAATGCCGGGAAGGGATTCCCATATCGCCGAATCGGCACGGTTGATATCAATAAACGCTTGCTGTTTACTGGCAGGAAGCTTCGCATCCTTTTTCATCTCCTTGATATCCTGTTTGATGCGGACATAGTGTTTCAGGGAATCGGCCAGGGCTGCGGGCATGCCCCAGATTTTATAAAGGTCTTCAGCAGACCTGAAACGTCCGCCTTTCGCCAGGTATTTCCTTATCGTAGCGGCAGTCTTCGCGCTTACCCCAAGTTGGGCCCATCCCTTTTCATCCAGGTTATTGGGATCGAATGGAAATCTTTTTATGGTGACTGCCGGTTCATTTTCGTCTATTCTTTTACGGTAGTTTACCGGCGCCGAAGTAATCTTCTCATTATTATCAGGCTGCAAATCAGCCCAGGCAATGGTTTCAGCAGGAAGATCAGCCGGCAGCGCGCTGTCTTCATCTTTCATGAACAAAACCAGGTATGGCGCGAGGAATACGAGGATGATCAATGTGAGGATGGCTATGATCCCCTGCCGTTCGCGGCGGGAGAAATGCAAAAAGGGTTGTTCGGGTTGGCGGACCATGGCATAAAATTGCTTGCCAACGGCGCCCATTCCTCGTCGTTTACACGGTAAGATCAGGAGATTTTCAACCGGAGTGTATCATAGGCGAGCGACATGCCTTCGGGCAACGACCTGTTGATGTCTTCATGCGTGCCCAACTGGTGGCTGATATGCGTAAAATAGGCTTCGGGGATATTGAGTTCCCGCACCAGTTCCACCGCTTCAGCGAGGTTGAAATGAGAAATATGTTTTTCTTTTCTCAATGCGTTCAGCACCAGGATGCGGCTTCCTCGGATCTTATCCTTCTCGGCATCATCTATGCGGTTGGCATCGGTGATATAAGTAAAATCACCAAAACGGAAACCGAGTACAGGCATGTGCAGGTGCCAGACGCGTATAGGCGTTACCGGTATGTCTTCAATATAAAAAGGTTCATCCGGGATATCATGGAGTCGGATATCAGGCACACCGGGGTATTTTTTTTCCGCGAAAACATATGCGAACTCTTTATGCAAAGCGGCCTGTGTGAGCTGGTTGGCGAACACGCGCATAGGCCGGTTCTGGAAATAATTGAAAGCCCTGATATCATCGAGCCCGGCCATATGGTCTTTATGCGGGTGCGTGAACAATACCGCCTCGATATTACGCACTTTGGCCCTGAGCATCTGGTACCTGAAATCGGGGCCGGTATCCACCACAAAACTGCTGGTTTCGCTTTCAACAAGGATGCTGCTGCGCAGGCGTTTGTCGCGCGGGTCTTCGGAGCGGCATACATCACAGGTGCAGGCGATCATGGGTACACCGCTGCTGGTGCCTGTTCCCAGGAAGGTTATGGTAAGTGGCGGACAAAACATGCGATGGCAATTGGGCGCTTATTTCTGCAGGGCGTTCTGCATAAGCTCATCATAGAGTTTCTGGCTTTCCAGCGTGAGTGCGTCGTAGTTGATTTGCAATTCCGGCAAAAGGTCGATCAGTGTATTGATGCGCCCTTCCGTTTGAAAGAACTTGTTCAATACCACCACTTTTTTATGCTGGAGGATGCAGTACCCGCTTTGAAAATTGCCGCGTTCATACCGGATGATGTAACCGCTTTCCTCGATGACCCGTTCAATTTTATCCAGTGTTGATTGAGTAAATTTCATATGCCTAAACCTCTGTGTTCAATTTCCTGCAACTTGCTGCTTTCCCGGGGGAATGGAAAAAAACATTCTCCACAATTTGTTAATTAAAATCCGGCCCGGGATTGGGTTATATCACAAATGTCGCTATTTCCTGCTCATCCTGATCACGGGAACAATCATTTCTTCCAGGCTTACGCCGCCGTGCTGAAAAGTATTCCGGTAATAATTGACAAAATGATTGTAATTATTCGGGTAACACAGAAATATATCCCCTTTCGCGAATATGTAACTTGAGTTCACATTGGGAACCGGTAAGCCGGCCTCGCGTGGGTCGCGGAAAGCCAGCACATCCCGGGGCTCGTAGTTGAGGTTGCGGCCATGTTTATACCTCAGGTTTGTAGTGGTTTGTTTGTCGCCAATCACTTTCGCGGCCGTTTTCACACGGGCGCTGCCATGATCAGTTGCTATGATCAGGTTGATGTTTTTCTCCGCTACTTTTTTGAGCGCCTGGTGGAGCGGGCTGTGTTCAAACCAACTCCGGGTGATGCTTCGGTAGCTGGCTTCATCGCCGGCCAGTTCTTTCAGCACTTCCATTTCGGTGCGGGCATGGCTGAGCATGTCCACAAAATTGTACACAATTACGTTGAGGTCGTTATCGAGCAGGTTGTGCATATTATCCACCAGCCTTTGCCCATCAGAATTATTCGTGATCTTGGTATAGGAAATTTTCAGGTCACCCTTTCCCAGCCTTTTGAGTTGCGCCCTAAGGAAATACTCTTCATGCAGGTTCTTCCCACCTTCCTCATCGTCATTCTTCCATTCGGCGGGGAATTGTTTTTCTATATCGATGGGCAGCAATCCCGCGAAAATGGCATTGCGTGCGTATTGCGTGGCCGTGGGCAGGATGGAATAAAAAGTTTCTTCCTCCTGTATGCGGAAGCTTTCGGCAAAAATGGGCTGTATGGCCTTCCATTGGTCGAAACGCAGGTTATCGATCAGCACAAAAAACAAGGGCACCCCTTTTTCGAGGTGTGGCAGCACTTTGTACTTCATGAGGTTATGGCTCATGATGGGCGCGTCGGTGCTTTTGGGCGCGACCCATGAAGCGTAATTCTTTGAAATGTATTTGAAAAACTCCGTGTTGGCTTCCTGCTTTTGTGTTTGCAATACTTCCTGCATTTCGGGGCTGTCGCTTTTCTTCATCTCGAGTTCCCAATACACCAGCTTTTTGTAGATGTCCATCCATTCAGTATAACCGGGATTGCTGTTCAGCGCCATAAACAAGCTGCTGAATTCCTGCTGATAGGCCGACGTGGTTTTTTCGGCTACAAGCCTTTTATTGTCGATGATTTTTTTCAGGCTGAGCAATACCTGGTTTGGGTTTACGGGCTTGATGAGGTAATCGCTGATCTGGCTGCCGATGGCTTCATCCATCAGGTTTTCCGCCTCGTTCTTGGTGATCAGCACCACAGGCAGGTGGTTATTGATTTCCTTGATTTGCTGTAATGTTTGTAAACCTGTGATGCCCGGCATGGTTTCATCTAAAAGCACCACATCCACCACATGATCCTTTACAAATTCCACCGCATCAAAACCATTGGTTTTGGTATTCACTTCATAACCCTTGTTTTCAAGGAACATGATTTGCGAATTGAGGCTGTCGATTTCATCATCTACCCAAAGGATCTTTGCGATGTTCATGCGATTATAGTTTAAAGTCAAAAATAACCGGACTGGCGGAAAGTCAGCCGTGCAAAAGGAAATTCAGTAAATCTTTGCGAGGAAAATTAGGGCATCCCTGCAAATGTAAATTTTTCGGTGCATGGTTTGTAGCTTTGCCAGACTTTGTCATTCTTTTAACAAGCAAGGTTCCCGCATCCAGTATGGCTTTTCATAAAATCATCAACGACCCGGTATATGGCTTCATCAGCATAGATGATGAACTGGTCAACCGCATCATCGCGCACCCTTATTACCAAAGGCTAAGGCGCATTAACCAAATGGCCATGGCCAACCTGGTTTACCCCGGTGCCGTACATTCCCGTTTGCACCATTCGCTGGGCGCATACCACCTGATGCGACTGGCATTGATGGAACTCACAGCCAAGGGAGTTGAGATCACAGAGGAAGAACAACAGGCTTCCAAAATCGCGATCCTCTTGCATGATATTGGCCACGGGCCCTTTTCGCATGCGCTGGAACATGTGCTGGTACAGGGTTTTCATCATGAAACACTATCGCACCTGCTGATCAGCCGCATGAACGAAGTGTTTGAGGGAAGGCTCAGCATGGCGATGCAGATATTCACCAATGAATACCCTAAAAAATTCCTGCACCAGTTGGTGAGCGGACAATTGGATGTTGACCGGATGGATTACCTCACGCGCGACAGTTTTTTTACGGGAGTGAGTGAAGGCGTGATTGGGTATGACCGGATTTTAAAAATGTTGACGGTGCATGAGGGCGAACTGATGGTGGAAGAAAAAGGCATTTACTCCATTGAAAAATTCCTTGTGGCGCGCCGCCTGATGTACTGGCAGGTGTACCTGCATAAAACCGTACTCTGCGCCGAACAAATGCTGCAGCGCATCATCCGGAGGGCCAGGGAAATCGGTGCAGCCTGCCACGAACCCCTGCACCAGTTTTTGCATGGGGATACCAACCAAATCACGCTCGACCAATTTTGCCAACTGGATGATTTTGATGTGTATATGGCCATTAAAACCTGGGTTGGCCATCCGGATAAAGTCCTCTCCCATTTATGCATGGGCATCATCGACAGGCAGCTCCTCAAAGTGCGATACTACCCGGAGCCTGTCAGTACCGATCTTATCGAACAGAAAAAACAGGAAGCGGCCCATTCCATGGCATTAAGCCCGGAAGAAGCCGGCTGGCTGGTGTTCACCGGCGAAGCATCGAGCAGCACCTACAATTTTGAGAACGAACATATCCATATCCTTTTTAAAGATGGAACGGTGAAAGACATATCCGAAGTGGATAATCCGCTGATCCATGAAAACATGAAAGGCAAGATTAAAAAATATTACATTTGTTATCCCGGCTAAATCAAGGCTTCGGCCATAAACCTCCCGGGCCATCTATGCAATTCAGCGCAGCACAAATCGCCCAGATCATACAGGGGCGGATCGAAGGTGATGCTTCCGTCACCGTGGGTTCATTCGGTAAAATTGAAGAAGCCAGGCCCGGCCAACTGGCTTTTCTGGCCAATCCCAAATACGAGGACCATCTCTATACCACCGGCGCGTCGATCATCATCGTCAATGAAGCGCAGCAATTGAAGCAAGAGGTTAAATCCACACTCATCCGCGTTCCAGACGCATACAGCGCATTCGCAAGCCTGCTGAACCAGTACCAGCAGATCAAAACACAGCAATTGTCAGGCATCCAGGACCCCGTGTACATACACCCTTCCGCCAAAATAGGCGGGCAGGTGTTTATCGGCGCATTTGCCTATATCGGTGAAGATGTGGTGGTGGGCGATGGGGCCAAAATATTCCCCGGAGTGTATTTAGGCAATAATAGCCAGGTGGGCGCCAACAGCATCCTGCACCCGGGCGTAAAAGTGTATCACGACTGCATCATTGGTAAGAATGTGACCATCCATGCAGGTACGGTAATAGGAAGTGATGGGTTTGGGTACGCGCCCCAGCCCGACGGCACATTAAAAAAAGTTCCGCAGATTGGCAATGTGGTCATTGAAGATTTCGTGGAAATTGGAGCCAATACCACCATTGACCGTGCCACCATTGGTAGCACCATTATCCGCGCCGGTGCCAAACTTGATAACCTCCTGCAGATCGCGCACAACGTGGAGGTAGGCAACAACAGCGTCATTGCCGCGCAGGCAGGCATCAGCGGCAGCACAAAAATTGGCAAGAACGTGATGATTGGCGGACAAGCGGGGATTGTAGGCCATATCCAGATCGCGGATGGCAGTAAAATCAACGCGCAAAGCGGCGTGAGCAAATCCATCAAAACTCCCAATACAGCCGTCACTGGCTCGCCCGCCTATGAATACACATCCGCGCTGCGCAGCCAGGCCGTCTCGCGAAACCTCCCATCCATTGAAAAAAGGGTCAAAGAGCTGGAAGACATGATCCAGTCGTTGTTGAAGCAGGCGAAGCCCTAAGCTTTCGCCACATGGTTAGCAGTGTTTTTTCAGGTATCTTTGCGCAAATTTGATTTTGGCGCATGGATAAGTATTTCAACCCGGATAAGCAACATACCCTTCAACAGGAAGTCAGCATCTCTGGTACCGGTTTGCACACCGGCATCAATGTCGACATGACCCTGAAGCCGGCCAACCCCGGCTTCGGTTTCCAGTTTCAACGCATCGACCTGCCCGGCATGCCTGTGATAAAGGCTGATTGCGACCTCGTAACGGATACTTCACGGGGTACAACGCTTGAATACAATGGCGCCAAAGTGAGTACCGTGGAGCATATCCTCGCCGCGTTGGTTGGCATGGGTGTCGACAATTGCCTGATCGAACTCAACGGGCCTGAAATACCCATCATCGATGGCAGCAGCGCACCTTTTGTTGACCTGATCGAAGAAGCCGGCGTAGTGGAACAGGATGCCGCGAAAATCTGGTACACACTCGATACCAACGTATCGTTTTTTGATGAAGTGAAGCGGGTGGAGATCACGGCTTTGCCTGCCACCAGTTACCAGATCACCACCCTGATCGATTTTAACAGTCCGGTATTGGGCACCCAGCACGCGGGTTTAAAAAGCATGATGGATTTCAAGGAAGAAATCGCGCCATGCCGCACATTCTGCTTCCTGCATGAACTCGAAATGCTGATTGACAATAACCTGATCAAAGGCGGCGACATCAACAACGCGATTGTGATAGTGGACAAGCCCGTGACGGAAGATGAAATGTCGAGGCTGGCCAAGGCTTTCGGCAGGTCGAAGGTTGAAGTGAAAACGGAAGGCTACCTCAACAACCTCGAACTTCGTTTCCCCAACGAACCGGCACGCCATAAACTGCTGGATGTGGTAGGCGACCTGGCCCTGATCGGGTATCCCATCAAGGCCCGCATCATTGCCAACAGGCCCGGGCATAGCAGCAACGTAGAGTTTGCCAAAAAGATCAAGCAATACATCAAGAAAAACAAGCACACGAAAAATATCCCCGTGTACGACCCGAACCAAACACCGGTCTACACGCTCCAGCAGATTGAAAAAACACTGCCCCACCGCTACCCGTTTTTGCTGGTAGACAAAATCATCGAATTGACAGACACCCAAATTGTCGGTGTTAAGAACGTAACCTTCAATGAATTCTTTTTCCAGGGGCATTTCCCCGGAAACCCGGTTATGCCGGGCGTGTTGCAGATTGAAGCCCTGGCGCAGACCGGTGGCATCCTCTGCATCAACGCCATGCCGGAAGGGAAGTACGACACCTATTTCCTGAAGGTTGACAATTGTAAATTCAAACAGAAAGTGGTGCCGGGCGACACCATGATCCTGAGGATGGAACTCACGGAGCCCATCCGCCGCGGCATTTGCGTGATGAAAGGATGCGTATATGTTGGAAACAAACTTTGTACCGAAGGCGAATTCACCGCTCAATTAGTGAAAAGAGACTAACGGAAAGGAATAAACGAAAATTAAAAACAACATCGAAAGATGATCCACCCACATACATATATCCATCCCAACGCCAAACTGGCGCCCAATGTAAAAGTTGACCCTTTCAGCGTAATCCACCAGAACGTGGAGATCGGTGAAGGCACCTGGATTGGCAGCAATGTCACCATTATGGAAGGCGCACGCATCGGCAAGAACTGCCGTATTTTCCCGGGCGCGGTGATCGCGGGTATACCACAGGACCTGAAGTACGAAGGGGAAAATACAACCGTGGAAATCGGCAACAACACTACCATCCGTGAGTTTGTGACGATCAACAGGGGCAGTAAAGACCGCTGGACAACCAAGGTGGGCGACAATTGCCTGATCATGGCATACAGCCACATCGCGCACGACTGCGTGATTGGCAACAACTGCATCATGAGCAATAACGCGCAAATGGCAGGCCATGTGGTGATGGGCGATTACGCGATCCTCGCGGGCATGTGCGCGATCCACCAGTTTGTGAAGATCGGCCAGCACGCTTTTGTATCCGGTGGCTCATTGGTGAGCAAAGACGTCCCTCCTTACATCAAGGCCGCGCGGACACCGTTAAGCTACGCGGGCGTGAATTCTGTCGGGCTGAAACGCCGTGGGTTCTCGCTGTCCAGCATCAACCAGATCCTCGATATCTACCGGATCATCTACAACAAAAACATGAACATCTCCCAGGCCCTGAACTATATTGAAGAAGAACTACCGGCAACGGATGAACGCGATGAAATTGTCTCTTTCATCCGCGAGAGCGGCCGTGGTATCATCAAACGCTTCAGCAAGGGAAGCATGGACGATGAATAAACATCATGCAGATCACCCTAACGAATACGGGCAAACGCTATAACCGCGAGTGGATATTCCGCAGGTTCAGCCATCATTTTGAAACAGGCAAGGCTTATGCCATCACAGGGCCGAACGGTTCCGGGAAGTCAACCCTGTTGCAGGTGATTGCCGGAGCAGTGCAGCACAATGAAGGCGCTATTGAATACGCTACTTCGGGCAAGCGCCCGATACCAGCCGGCGAAGCCTACAGATATTTGTCGTTCGCCGCACCATACCTCGACCTGGTGGAAGAAATGAGCGCGCTCGAATTCCTCAGCTTTCACGCGGGTTTTGCTTCGCTCACACAAACCAAAGAAGATATACTGCATACGGTAGGGTTACAAAAAGCCGCGCATAAACAAATCAGGTATTACAGCAGTGGGATGAAACAACGGTTGAAACTGGCACAGGCTTTCTTCAGCGACACACCCGTGTTATTGTTGGATGAACCAACGAGCAACCTCGACCAGGAAGGATGCGGGCTCTACCAGGATTTACTGCAAAATTTCAGCAAAGACAGGCTGGTGATCATCAGCAGCAACGACCCTGAGGAATATGCCATTTGCGGGGATATTATATCCATCCTCCAATACAAACCCGGTCAGTCGTAATCAGCGTTTGCTGGCAATCAGCAGGTTGAGGTCGGTATATTTTAATTCGAAACGCTCACTCAGGTACACGTTGGTGAGGCTTCCCTTAAATAAATAAATTCCCGTTCGGATATTGAACTTGTACCAGATGAGGTGGTCGATGCCGCCTTCATCAGCGGTTTCGAGCAACAAAGGCATAAGTACATTGCTGATGGCCTGCGAAGCGGTACGCGCAAAGCCACTGGGGATATTGGGCACGCAATAGTGGATCACGTCAAACTTGCGGAAGACGGGCTTTTCATGCGTAGTCACCATACTGGTTTCAAAGCATCCTCCCCTGTCGATGCTCACATCCACTATCACCGAACCCGGGCGCATATTGCTCACCATTTCTTCGGTAACTACCACTGGCGTGCGGCCGCCGCCGGCGCTCAATGCGCCTACTGCCACATCACAGGTCTTCAATTGTTTGGCCAGTATCTTAGGTTCAATAACGGAGGTCCATAAACGAACCCCGATATTATTCTGCAAACGCTTCAACCGGTAAATGCTGTTGTCAAATATCTTCACGCTGGCGCCCATTGCCAAAGCCGTGCGTGCCGCGTATTCACCCACAATACCCGCGCCGATGATGATCACTTTTGTAGGCGGGATGCCGCTGATGCCGCCCACTAACACGCCTTTGCCGTCGTTGGCATTGCTCAGGTACTGGCCTGCAATCAACATCACCGCGCTGCCCGCGATCTCGCTCATGCTGCGTACAATCGGGTTGTGGCCGCTGTCGTCTTTGAGGTTCTCAAAACTCAGGGCCGTCACTTTTTTTTCCATCATCTTTTCCAGGATATGCTTGCGCATCACAGAAAGGTGGATGGGGGAAATGATGAGCGTGTTGGGGTTCAGGAGTTCGCAATCCGATTCGCTGACGGGGGCGCTTTTGACGATGATATCGCATGAAAAAATTTCTTTTTTATCATACACGATCCTCGCGCCGGCTTCGCTATAATCCCTGTCGCTGTAATGTGAGCCAATACCGGCATTGCTTTCCACACTCACTTTATGCCCGTTTGCGACGATGACGCCAACGGCCTCCGGCGTTAAGGCAATGCGGTTTTCAAAAAAAGAAGTTTCCCTTGGGATGCCGATATGCATGGTTTCGCCCTTGGGTTTGATATCCAGGGTTTCCTCTAAGGTTTCATACGAAAATGAAGTGGAAACGTATGGTTTTGATGTTGCCATAATGTGGTTGGGATCTTGGGTATTGCAGACTTGAACAGGATACCAATTTACGGATTTATTTCGAGCCTTCGGGTGCCATCGCCTGTTAGTTTTAACCAAATATGTACGGTACCGGGAGGAAATATGCCCGGAGCCTTTTCCGGCCATTCCACCAGGCAGCGATACCCCGAGTACAAACAATCTTCCACACCGGCCTGCATCGCTTCGGCTTCATCCTTTAACCGGTAAAGATCCATATGGTACACTGGCTGCCCATCGGCATCCCGGTATTCATTGATGATGGAAAAGGTAGGGCTGCCGGTATGGTCCTGAACGCCCCAGGCCCGGCAGATGGCTTCAATACATGTGGTTTTTCCCGCACCCATCTCTCCATGAAATGCCAGCACCCTCGCATCGCCCACATGGGCCAACAATTCCTGCACCGCGGGGGCAATCCCATCCAGGGAAAAATTCACAACCATGATGCAAAGATATTTTCGAATTAGTAAATAGCTGAGCGGGCTCCCGGATAATTTTGCATTATGGAAAAAGTAGACTGGACGGTAGAAGGAATGACATGCACGAACTGTGCCCTTACAGTGTCAAAGTTCCTCGAAAGTAAAGGGATGAGCGAAGTGAAAGTAAACCCGATCGACGGGTCGGTGAGTTTTCTGCCAAAAGCGGATGCGGACCTGAAAAAACTGGCCTCAGGCATACAGGGGTTAGGTTACTCCGTGATCAGCGCCGACAAAACGGCTCCGCAACAAAAACGCTTCCTGAAAAATAACAAAGAGCGATTCCTATTCACGTTACCCTTCACCCTTGTGCTCATGTTGCACATGCTGGAAGGGCGTTTGCATATTCACTGGCTCATGAACCCATGGTTGCAGCTCGCGTTATGCCTGCCCGTATTCATAACCGGTATGTGGTTTTTTGGCAGGAGCGCCTGGAAAAGTTTGCAGAACGGCGTTCCCAATATGAATGTGCTGATCGCGATGGGTTCCCTCGCGGCCTTTGTGTACAGCCTTACCGGCGCATTGCTGAATTTGGGTGAAGATTACCTGTTTTTTGAAACCACCGCAACCATCATCTGCCTGGTATTCCTGGGCCATTACCTCGAAGATGTGTCTGTGCAGTCAACCCAACGCGCAGTTCATGCCCTGGCCCGTTCGCAAAAGGTTATGGCTAATATGATCGCTTTTGATGACCAGCACCAGGAACAGGTTTTTCCCATCGAAAACACTCAGCTTCGCACCGGCGACCTGGTACTGATCAAAACCGGCGAACAGGTTCCGGCAGATTGTAAAATCCTTTGGGGCGATGCACTGGTGGATGAATCCATCATCACCGGCGAAAGCTTACCTGTTTCGAAACAAAAAAAAGACCTCCTGATTGGCGGCAGTGTTCTGCAGCAGGGTACTGTAAAAGCACAGGTAACCGCTACCGGAACCGACACTGTGTTATCCGGGATCTTACGCATGGTGCAACAAGCTCAGTCGGAGAAACCGCCCTTGCAAAAACTGGCAGACCGCATCAGCGCTGTGTTTGTGCCTGTTGTGGTGGGGATCGCCCTGCTCACATTCCTGATCAATTATTTCGGCTTCCAGGTTGCGGCCGGCGAGTCGTTGATGAGGGCCATCGCGGTATTGGTGATCTCATGTCCCTGCGCCATGGGTTTGGCCACGCCCGCTGCCATCGCGGTGGGTTTGGGAAGAGCCGCCCGCAAAGGGATCCTCTTCAGAAATGCCGGAAGCCTCGAGTCATTTCGAAATATCCGGCAGGTAGTGTTCGATAAAACGGGAACACTCACCAATGGACAATTCAGCATATCCGATTTTAATGCAGATATGGATGAAGATGGTTTTAAAAAAATCGCCTTCTCCCTCGAGAAGTATTCCAACCATCCCATCGCGCAGGCCATAACAAGAGAATGGAAAAGGAATGACCTGGTGCACTGGGCTACCGTTGAAGAAATCCGGGGATTGGGCGTTCGTGCAACAGATAAGGAAGGCAATGTTTACATGGCCGGATCGGCACGCATACTCGATGCATCATATACCGGGCCGGCGCATAATGTGTTCATCAGTAAAAACGGGAACTTACTGGGATGGATAGACGCAAAAGACAGCATACGCCCCGAAGCGAAGGAAGTTGTTGCATGGCTGCATAAAAAAAACATACAAACGGTACTGCTGAGCGGCGACCGTGAAGAAAAATGTTGGGATGTAGCCAACGCGGTAGGCATCAAACAGGTATTTGCTGAACAAACACCTGAACAGAAACTGAAAAAAATTTCGGAGCTTAACCAGGCATCACCCACTGCTATGATTGGAGATGGCATCAACGACGCGCCGGCGCTGGCAAAAGCCACATTGGGCATTTCGCTGAGCGAGGCATCACAGATCGCGATGCAAAGCGCCGATGTCATCCTGATGAATCATGGTTTGCGCAACCTCCCCGAAGCGCTTGGGCTGGGCGAGCATACGTATATCACCATCCGGCAAAACCTGTTCTGGGCCTTTGCGTATAATGTGGTGGCCATTCCTATTGCATCCATCGGTTTATTAAAACCCTCTCTCGCCGCTTTGTCCATGGGTTTAAGTGATGTGGTGCTGGCCATCAATTCTGTAAGGCTATTTGTAAAAAAGGTTTTTTAATTTCAGGCCGGGGAGTTACGATTGATGCAGCCACAGCAGATACTACAGAAATATTGGGGACATACGGCTTTCCGGCCCATGCAGGAAGCGATCATCCGTGCCGTACTGGCACAAAAGGATGTGTTGGCCGTTTTGCCCACCGGCGGCGGAAAATCCATTTGTTTCCAGGTGCCTGCCCTGATGATGGATGGCATCTGCCTGGTGATCAGCCCGCTCATTGCGTTGATGAAAGACCAGGTTGAAAACCTGAAGCAAAGGGGTATCCTGGCACTCTCCATCCACTCCGGCATGCCTTTCCACGAAGTCAGGAAAACGTTGCAGAACGCGGCATTCGGTAATTACAAATTTCTATACGTATCGCCGGAAAGGCTCGAAACAAAACTCTTCCTGGAATACCTGCCGGCCATCAAACCCTGCCTGATCGCGGTTGACGAATCACATTGCATTTCTCAATGGGGCTACGATTTCAGGCCTCCATACCTGCGCATCGCGGACCTCAGGGAATACCTGCCATCGGTACCCGTCATCGCCTTAACGGCATCTGCTACGCAAGCTGTACAGGACGATATCTGTTTAAAGCTGCAATTCAGGGAAAACCAGGAATGCTACCGGCAATCGTTCAACAGGCCCAATCTGTCGTACCATGTGATTGACCCGGTATCTAAACAAACCAAACTGCTGGAACTGCTTAATAAAATCAAAGGTTCGTCTATAGTATACTGTAAGAGCCGGAAACAAACGGTGCACATCGCACAGTTGCTGCAAATGCATGGCATCAGTGCTGACCATTACCATGCGGGGCTTGATCCGCAAACACGCGCCAATAAACAGGAAGCCTGGAAAAACAACCAAGTTCGCGTGATGGTATCAACCAACGCGTTTGGCATGGGCATCGACAAGCCCGATGTTCGGTCGGTCATTCATTACGCCTTACCCGACTGCCTCGAAAATTACTACCAGGAAGCAGGCAGGGCTGGAAGGGACGGCAAAAAATCTTATGCCATTCTGTTAACTGATGGCAATGATATTAAAGACCTCGAAGCGAAACCGGATATCCGTTACCCCGATCCGGAAACCATCAAAAAGTTTTATTTATCGTTGATGAACCACCTGCAGGTACCTGCAGGCATTGGCGAAGGACAAAGTTTTTCATTCGACATACAGGCATTTTCAGAAGCATTTTCCTGGACGTCCCAACAAGCGCATCACGGCCTGCAGGCACTGGCGCAGGAAGGTTTGATCAGCCTCAACGACGCGTACGCCCAACCAGCAAGGCTTGTGTTTTCATGTTCGCGTTCCGACTTGTTTACCTTGGAAGACATGTACCCCGACCTCGAACCGGTGATCAAAGGATTGCTGCGCAGCTACGAAGGCATTTTCGATTACCCGGCGATTTTACAGGAAAAAAAACTGGCGAGGTTTATTGGCGTTACACCGGAAGAACTTCAAACAAAACTGAAGAAACTACATCAACTGGGCATCGTTTCCTATCAACCGCAAAACAACGAACCCGGTATTTTCCTGCTCCAAAACAGGATGTATGAAAGCGCGTTCCGGATGGATTATGCCGCCTATCTCGAACGAAAAAAGAAGTTTACGGAAAGGGCCAGGCAGATGATCCTTTATGTACAAAACAAAACGGAGTGCCGGGCCATGTTCATTGCCCGTTATTTCACAGACCCGGACGCGGTACCCTGCGGGGTTTGCGATAACTGCCTGGCTGCAAAGACCGGACAAACAAAACTTAACGATACAGACGTTGCAGAGATCAGGGAAATACTCAAAAAGGCATTAACCGGTAAAAGGTTGCCTGCAAAAGAATTACTGGCTTTATGGGATGAAGATCAGCATGGAAAAGCCTGGAAAGTGATTGAATACCTGCTGACGGAAGAAATCATTGTTGCCGGACAAGATGGCTGCCTGCAATGGGTAAAAGACAGGTAGCCGGCGGGTTTGGACAAAAAAAAAGGGACCAAGATAAAAATCTAGTCCCGCTTTAAAATCCAATATCCTATGAAAAACCGAAACGAAGATAATGTGGAAAATACGATTCGCCAAGTCTTTTTATAAAAAATTTTAAAATTATCTTACTGATTATCAGTAATATGTAAAAAAGACACAGGGTTTAGTGGTACTGAAAATCAATTCCTTATACAAAATGTTGATAACCAAAACTAAACATATTCATTAAAACCAACTTGTCTTTCGCTTTGTAGTCCTTCCCCCCAGGCCAAGGGCACCTAATAGCGAACGCACAATGCCATTACCGGCGGTGCGCAACATGCTTTTGACAATGGTATTACCCGCCACTTTCTCAAGGGTGGAAGGTTCTTCTTTTTCTTTCCGGCCCGGTTTATCTTCTTTTTCCTCTTCCGAAGCGGCTGCCGCGGCGGCCAGTTTCGCGGTTAGGATTTCATAGGCACTATGGCTGTCGATCACCTTGCCATATTTGGCCATCAGTTTTGACGCTCCGTTGATATTCATCAGTTCTGCAGGCGTGAGCACATCCATACGGCTGCGGGGTGCGCAAAGCATCACATGCGCCAGTGGCGTGGGGATGCCCTTTTCGTTTAACATAGTAACCAGGGCTTCACCAATACCCATTTGCGTGATGAGTTCATCCGTTTGATAGAACTCCGTTTCCGGGTAGTTCTCCGCTGTTTGTTTGATCACTTTTCGGTCTGCCGCCGTAAAAGCGCGCAAGGCATGTTGTATTTTCAAACCAAGCTGCCCCAGCACCGAAGCCGGCACATCCATCGGGTTTTGTGTGCAGAAGAAAACGCCCACGCCTTTTGAGCGGATCAGTTTTACAATGGTCTCAATCTGTTTTACCAGGTCATCACTGGCTTCCTGGAAAATCAGGTGCGCCTCATCAATAAACATCACCAGTTTGGGTTTGTCGAGGTCGCCTTCTTCAGGACAAACCGCGTATAGTTCGGCCAGCATCTGCAACATAAATGTGGAGAACATCTTTGGCCTGTCTTGTATATCAGCCACCCGGAGGATGCTGATAATACCGCGCCCGTCAGGCGACACACGCATCAGATCATCCACTTCAAAACTCCGTTCCCCAAAAAACTGGTCGCCGCCCTGTTGCTGTAACTCTATCACTTTGCGCAAAATGGTGCCGGTGGAACTGGTGGAAATTTTTCCATACTCTTTCTCAATATCAGCCTTGCCCTCGTCTCCGATATATTGCAGGACTTTGATAAAATCCTTCAGGTCGAGCAAAGGCATCTGGTGGTCATCGCAATACTTGAAAATCAGCGCTACAATGCCGCCCTGTGTATCATTCAATCCCAGTATCTTGCTCAGCAGCACCGGCCCGAACTCGCTAACGGTAGCGCGTAGGGGCACTCCATCTTTGCCCGACAAACTCAATAATTCCACAGGATAAGCCGATGGTTCGTAACTGAGGTTGAGTTTATGGTAACGCTCGGTGAGTTTATCGTTTACGGTACCTGCGGCTGCAAGCCCGCTCAGGTCGCCCTTGATATCCAGCAGCAATACAGGCACGCTGTTATCGCTCAGTGCTTCGCTGATCACCTGCAGTGTTTTCGTTTTACCGGTACCGGTAGCACCTGCTATCAGCCCGTGGCGGTTCATGGTGCGCAAAGGCAGGTTAATGGGGGCGTCGGCAAACACTTCGCCATTCCAGATCGCGGCGCCAATTTGTACATGATCGCCCTTAAAACTGTATCCGTTCCGGATAGCTTCAATAAATTTTTCTTTTGTTGACATAAGCCTGAATTTCGGCTGAAAGGTACAAAGCCTGCATCAGAATTTAACCGCAAAGGAACATAAACCTTGCCTGTTGTATCTTTGTGCCGTGAAAAGCACACTGGTCACTTTATTGATTTTACTGGGGTCTGCATATGGCATTCACCTGATGGGCGGCTTGCACACCGCCCCCGAATCGGCCAAAGCTGCATTGGGCAGGAAATTGTTTTCCGAAAAAATTCTTTCCGCCGATTCTTCCGTTAGTTGCGCCAGTTGCCACAAACCTGAATTCGCTTTTGCCGACACCGCCGCTTTTAGCCTGGGCATACATCAAACATATACAAAGCGAAATACACCATCGGTGCTGAACATGGCCAACAGGCCCTACTTTTTCTGGGATGGCCGCGCCGCCACACTCGAAGCGCAGGCCCTGATGCCCATTGAAAACCCCGATGAGATGGGCCTGCCAATTGAAGAAGCAGTGCATCGCCTGAACCAGTCGCCATCATATGTATCCCTGTTCAAATCCGTTTTCCGCAGCAAGCCCAACAGGCAAAACCTGGCAGCCGCCTTCGCCGCATTTGAGCGGACCCTGGAAACGGTTGACAGCAAATTTGATGATTGGAGTAACGACGAAGCCCGGCTGAGTGCGTCCGAAGAAAGGGGCCGTCAATTATTCATTGGCAGCAAAGCCGCTTGCTTTGATTGTCATTTCATGGAAGATTTCACCGATGATGCATTCAGGAGTATTGGTTTGTTTGATGGTGCAAAATTGAATGATAGCGGCCGCTTCCTGATCAGCCGGAACCCGGAGGATATTGGCAGGTTCAAAACACCCGGCTTGCGCAACGTCGCGCTCACAGCGCCTTATATGCACAATGGCATGTTCAGTACGTTGGAAGAAGTGGTTGATTATTACGATGACCCGCTGAAAGTGTTGCCCGGAGCGAAATTCATCGACAGCCTCATGCCCAGGCGCATCGGATTGACCGCGCAGGAGAAAAAAGATTTAATCGCCTTTTTACACACGTTGACCGACCGGAAATACCTGCCCGCAAACGCCAAAGCAAAACCTTAAAGAACCGTTTTGTGTTTCCGCTTTAACAAAAAATTATTCCCTTGCGGACAGGATACAGAAATGATTTATTTTTATTTGCTTAAAACTCAGCAATATGGAAGCAGCAAAACCGAAAATTTTATTGTGCGAAGATGACACGAACCTTGGCATGGTATTGAAGAATTACCTCGAGTTGAATGATTTTGATGTGACGCTCGAACGCGATGGCAGGCTGGGACTGGCCGCTTTTCAAAGAGAAAAATTCGATATCTGCCTGTTGGATGTGATGATGCCCAATATGGATGGCTTTACGCTGGCAGAAGAAATCCGTGACATCAACCCGGATGTGCCCTTATTCTTCCTGAGCGCCAAAACCATGAAAGATGATATCATCCAGGGTTATAAACTGGGTGCCGATGATTACATCACCAAGCCATTCGACAGCGAAGTGTTGTTGCTGAAAATCCGCGCGATCCTCAAAAGGAATGAAGAAATCCATAAGGAGGAAGCCAATGCCGAATACGACCTGGGCAGCTACCACTTCAACCCGCGCCTGCGGGAACTGAGCGTAAAAGGGCGCGTCCAGACCCTGTCGCCCAAAGAAAATGAATTGCTGAAAATGCTCTGCGAATACAAAAACGACCTGCTGCCAAGGGAAGCGGCCCTGAAAAAAATATGGGGAAGCGACACCTATTTCAACGGGCGCAGCATGGATGTGTACATCGCCAAATTAAGGAAATACCTGAAAGAAGACGACCGTCTGGAAATCGTGAACATACATGGAAATGGTTTCCGGTTGGTGGTTTCGGAATAAGCCCGGCCAATCAGGAAAATAAATCAGCCTGCGAACCCCTTGCGGGTGGCACACGCCCGATATGGCGGTATGCTTTCTCCGTGACTTCCCGCCCGCGGGTGGTTCGTATGATAAAGCCTTCCTGGATCAGGAAAGGCTCATACACTTCTTCCAGCGTACCCGCTTCTTCCCCCACTGCCGTTGCGATATTATTTATGCCCACCGGCCCTCCTTTGAATTTATCAATGATGGTGGCCAGTATGCGGTTATCCATATCATCCAATCCAAACTCATCCACATTCAATGCGCGCAATGCGTGCTCCGTGATACGCATATCGATCACACCATTGCCAACCACCATCGCGAAATCACGCACACGGCGCAACAAACCATTGGCAATACGCGGTGTTCCCCGGCTCCTGCGGGCAATTTCATCAGCCGCGTCGCTGGTGATTTTGGTTTGAAGGATACCCGAGCTGCGCCGGAGGATATGGCTTAAGGTATGCGCATCATAATACTCCAGCCGCGATTTAATACCGAACCTCGACAGCAACGGGGCTGTTAGCAATCCGCTGCGGGTGGTGGCGCCAATCAATGTAAACGGGTTGAGGTTTAACTGCACAGTGCGCGCGTTGGGGCCGCTGTCGATCATGATGTCTATACGGTAATCTTCCATGGCCGCGTAGAGGTATTCTTCTACCACCGTACTGAGCCTGTGTATCTCATCTATAAACAACACATCATTCGGCTCCAGGTTGGTGAGCAGCCCCGCCAGGTCAGCTGGCTTTTCTATCACCGGGCCCGACGTTTCCTTAATATTTACACCCATTTCGTTGGCCACAATACGCGACAAAGTGGTTTTGCCCAAGCCCGGAGGGCCATGAAAAAGGATATGGTCAAGGGCCTCGCCACGCATTTTGGAAGCCTGGATGAAAATGCTGATATTATCAATAATTTTTTGCTGGCCCGAAAATTCGCTGATATAGCCGGGGCGTATATTGTTTTCAAACTCCCGGTCGGCCGGTAGCAGGAGGTCTTTTCCAGGATTCAGGTTTGGATTGCCCATGTACGGTGAAATTTCTTACATTGTAAAACTAAGATTAATCGGTCAATATCCGCCGGTTGTTCCGTATGGGCCGGAATCTGCCCCAAATGGCCTTTTACCCATGTATGCTGCCATTTGTCAAATCAGGGCCCGCCCACGAACACCGGTTATTTAATTTGCATGCATATGTTCAAGCGTATTTCCATGTATTGGTGGTTCCAGATCATTGGATGGTCAATGAATATTGCCATGAGCATATTCTTTGTCTACACATTTGGGAAACCAGACAACCAGTATTTTCTCAGCCTCAGCCTGACCTGCCTGGTCGGTTTACTCCTCACGCATGTGATGCGGTACTGCATTTTTGTTTTAAAAGTGCTGGAGAAAACCATCAAAACCCAGATCGCATTTTTTATTGGATTGACCATTGTGTTTGCCATCCTCTTTGGATTCATCTCCGAAGGAATGGATTACCTGATCAATTACAATCCCGAAAGATTGCAACGCTTCTCACGCCTCGAAAAAATATTCCTTGGCAGTTTCAACGCCTTCTGGATATTACTTATCTGGAACCTGATTTACTTCATCTATCATTATGTGGAAAGTAACCGCCGGCAGCAACTGGATACATTGCGTTTACAGGCCACGGTGAAAGACCTCGAATTAAAAACCATTAAATCGCATATCAATCCGCATTTCATCTTCAACGCCCTTAACAGCATACGGGCACTGGTGGATGAAAACCCGCAAAGGGCCAGGGCCGCCATCACCGAACTCAGTAATATCCTGCGCAGCAGCATGCAGGCCGAAAAGCTTGAGACGGTGCCGCTAAGGCAGGAACTGGATATTGTACGCGATTACCTCGCATTGGAACATATGCGCTTTGAGGAAAGGCTGAAAATTGAGATGGATATAGACCCCGACACTTTACAACAACCCATCCCGCCAATGATGCTGCAAACCTTGGTGGAAAACGCCATCAAACATGGCATCAGCAAACAAATCAATGGGGGGCTGATCCGGATCATATCCGGTTTCAATCAGCAGCAATATGAACTGAAAGTTTTGAATTCGGGTAAGCTGAACGGTTATGCCGGGGAGCCCAACGGATTTGGCATCAAAAGCACGCAGGACAGGCTCAACCTGCTCTACCAGGGAAAAGCCAGGTTCAGCATCAGGGAAACACCCGACCATATGGTGGAAAGTTTAATCATCATGCCGATAGGCAACATCATGTAATAAAATAAAAATGTGCCATGAAACACATGTACAAAGCAATCATTATTGATGACGAAAGATTAGCCCGCAACGAACTCAAAAAACTCCTGCAGGATTTTCCTGAAGTGGAAGTAGTGGGCGAAGCGGCCAATGCCGATGAAGGCATCGAAAAAATTGAGAACCTCTCACCAGATCTCGTCTTTCTCGACATCCAGATGCCCGGCAAAACCGGCTTTGACATGCTGTCTGAACTGGATAAAGCGCCGCACGTCATTTTCACCACTGCATATGATGAATTCGCTTTGAAAGCCTTTGAGGTGAATGCGCTCGACTACCTGATGAAGCCTGTGGAAGTGAAGCGCCTGGCCGATGCATTGCACAAGCTGAAAGCCACCGAAGAAAAGGAAATGGCCGCCCAGGCCGCCGCGAACAGGGGCACATTAACGGAAAACGACCAGGTGTTTGTAAAAGACGGCGAACGCTGCTGGTTTGTGAAACTCTCGGATGTGCGTTTGTTTGAAAGCGTGGGCAACTATGCCAAAGTGTTTTTTGGTACCAACAAACCGCTGATCTTAAAATCATTGAACTCACTGGAAGAAAGGCTGGATGAAAAAACATTTTTCCGTGCCAACAGGAAGCATATTATAAACCTGAGGATGATTGAAAAAGTGGAACCTTATTTCAATGGTGGTTTGCTGCTTGACCTCAAGGGCGGTGAAAAAATTGAAGTGAGCCGCAGGCAGGCCGTGAAGTTTAAGGAGATGATGAGTTTGTAACCATCAGATGTTCACCGGCACCTGGTGCACCGCATCCGATATCTCCCGGATTAAAGCGGGATCTTTTTCAATGGCGTTACCTACCACTATCACGTCGGCGCCTGCCCTGCAATTGAGGTATGCTTTTTCAGGCGTTACAATGCCCCCGCCTACAATCAACGGCACTTGTATGCAGGATGCCACTTTCTCGATCATCGATTCTGAAATTGGCTTCCGGGCCCCGCTGCCAGCATCCATATAAATCAACTTCATGCCCAGCATTTCACCGGCCATGGCCGTACACATGGCTATTTCATTTTTATCGGCCGGAAGCGGGTTGGCATTGCTGATATAGGAAACCGTGGTGGGCGCACCGCCGTCAATGACCATATACCCGGTGGGCATGATCTCCAATCCGCTCTGGCGCACAATGGGGGCTGAAACCACATGCTGCCCGATCAGGAGTTCGGGGTTCCGCCCGCTGATCAGGGATAAATACAATAAAGCATCCGCGTATTTACTGATTTGGGAAGGGCTTCCCGGGAAAAGCACAACGGGAATGTTGGAGTGCTTTTTGATAAACTGCACACATTCATCCAGGTAATCGGAGATCACCAGGCTGCCACCCACAAAAAAATAATCGATGCGGGCATCAGCCGACATACGCACTAAAGTTTCCATGCGCGCGTCATCAACCTTGTCGGGGTCTACCAACACGGCAAAGGATTTTTGCTGCGCTGCTTTGCGTGTGGTTAAAGATTGATAAATACCGCTTTGCATGAAAAAGATGCTTTGTTGCAAAAATGTAAAATTTTTCGCTCTTTTCGAAATAATAACAGTTGGAAAAGGCTTATTAAGCCTGAATCGCGCCGGAAATCAGTAAATTTGGGATGATGAAGGATATACGGAATGAAATATCGTTCAAAACAGCCCGAAGCGGCGGCAAGGGCGGGCAACACGTCAACAAGGTGGAAACCATGGTGGAAGGCTACTGGTTAGTTGACGGGTCTGCATTGTTTTCGGATGAAGAAAAACTGCGCCTCCGTGAAAAACTTTCCGCCAAAATAAACGCGGAAGGTTACCTGCAGGTTCGCAGCCAGTCGGAACGGACACAACTGGGCAACAAAAGCGAAGTGATCAAAAAGATGAATGCACTGGTAGCCAGGGCCCTTATCGTACCCAAAAAAAGAAAAGCCACCAAACCTACAGAAGCTTCCAACAGTAAAAGACTGGACAGCAAGAAAACGATTTCTAAAAAGAAGACGGGCAGAAGAAAAATTAGCCTGCATGACAGCGAATAAGCTAACCTTACAAAATATATTCAGGGGTTTCCTGTTCCTGGCCGCTATGTTATCCCTGGCGCAAACCCTGGTGGCCCAGGATACGGGAATGGTAAACCTGCACTTCATACATGAAGCCAACGGGAAGGGCCTGGTGCTTCACGACTCCGTATACACAAACCGTGCAGGTGAAACATACAGCATCAAAAAACTGCAATATTACCTTGGCCATTTTCGTATAGGCGGAACCGGTAGCATGCCCGAAGGCGACGCGTATTTCCTGGTGAAACAACCATATGTGGAAGAAGCCAAACCGCTTGAACTGAAACTGCCTGCAGGTACGTACACATCCCTGGGATTTACGCTGGGTATCGACAGCATCGACCATTGCAGCGGCGCACAATCCGGCGCACTCGACCCCATAAATAATATGTTCTGGACATGGAATAGCGGCTATGTGATATTTAAAATGGAAGGCAATTCTCCCTCATCACCATCCGACCTGGGCCGGATCGAACACCATATTGGCGGATATAAAGCCGGTGAGGATGTAGCGCAAACCATCATTATGAATGCATCAAAAGAAAATCCCATCCGGGTGCTGAAAGGCCGGGTAACGGATATATTTATCCGGGTGAACCTCGATGCATACTGGGATGGGATACAACAGATCCGAATAAGTGAAAATCCGCTATGCATGAGCCCGGGGCCATTGGCCCAAAAAATCGCCGCAAATTTTCCGGCTATGTTCAGCCTGGCAGACATTAAAAACCCAAAATGAAAGCCCGCGTCATATTACTCCTATGCGTCACCGTAATGAGCGGTGCATTATGGATGGGCGCAACCGTTCCTGACCTTGGCTATCCATTACCACCAGACCCACTCCCATTGCAGGTACCGGCAGGATGGCCAAAACCATTGCCACAGGTTTTCGCGAAAAATAAACCCACCGAGCAGGGGTTTCAACTGGGAAAAAAATTGTTTTATGATCAAAGGCTGAGTAAAAACGGACAGGTCAGTTGCGCGAACTGCCACCAGCAATTCGCCGCATTCGCCACCTTTGACCATGACCTCAGCCATGGGCTAAACGACGTGTTGGGGAAACGAAACGCGCCCGCGCTGATGAACCTGGCCTGGATGCCCAACCTGCATTGGGATGGTGGCATTAACCACCTCGAAGTGCAGCCCCTGCACCCCCTGACAGCGCCTGATGAAATGGGAGAAAGCTTAGACTCCATCATCCTCAAAATCAAATCAGATACATCCTATACAAAAATGTTCCGCGCAGCTTTCGGGGATGCGCAGATCAATACGCAACGCATGCTCCGGGCACTGACTCAATTCACCGGGCACTTGGTCAGCGCCAACAGCAAATACGATAAAGTGCAAAGAGGGGAAGCCAGCTTCACCGAATATGAAAAAAGAGGGTATGAATTGTATAAGGCCAATTGCGCGGCCTGTCATCCCGAACCATTGTTTACAGACAACAGTTTCAGAAACAACGGGCTTTCGCTTAACCGTTTCCATGATATTGGACGGCAGGCCATCACCGGAAAACCATCAGACTCCCTGGCATTTAAAGTACCTACCTTGCGCAATGTGCAAATGAGCTACCCGTATATGCACGACGGGCGCTTTTACAGCTTATACCATGTCATAGACCATTACAGGAGCGGCATTGATACTACGCAACCCACACTGGACCCTCAGCTGAAAAACAGGATACAGATGACCACGAAACAACGCAATGAACTCGTGTATTTTCTATATACATTAACCGACAGCAGCTTCATTAAAAATCCGCGCTTCTCTCCCGGAAATGCAGTGCTTGTGCCTGGCCCGGATATGCACAAAGCAGGCATGAAATGATTTTTGATGCGCACCGCAATCATTTCATGAGTATATTTACATCATCCTAATCTTGTCTCTGAAAACCCCAAAATAATTATCCATTGAGCGGTATCAAAAAGCTGGCCGGACAAACATTGTGGTATGGCGTACCTACCATCGTCAGCCGCTTTCTCGGATACCTGATGAATATGGCCCTTCCTTTTTTTGTGGCCATGCCTTCCAAAACGGCTGACCTGGTACAGGTGTACACCATCATCCCATTCCTGAATGTATTGTACGCCTACGGAATGGAAACGGCTTATTTCCGTTTCTCACAGCAAAAAGATAAAACCAGTTTATACAGCACATTATCCATTTCCCTGCTGGCAAGCACCATCCTGTTTTCCGGCTTACTATGGATTTTCCGGGACTCCATCATTTCCGCAGCCGACCTCCAGGCACACCCCGAATACTTTGGCTGGATGATTGCCATTCTCGCGGTTGACAACCTTAATACATTGCCCTTTGCCAGGCTGAGGCAGGAGAACCGCCCAAAACATTATGCATTGGCAAGGGTCTCAGGCATCCTGCTGAACCTGGCCGTAGTGATCGCGTTCCTTGGCTTCATACCCTCCATCGTAGAAAAAAATCCGGGTAGCGCATGGGCCATGGTATATAACAAAGACATCGGGCTGGGTTATTACCTGATTGGCAACCTCTGTGGCAGCTTGTTTACACTGTTGCTGCTCTCGAAAGAAATAAGCCAGGTACGCATCAGGTTTGATAAAGTGCTTTGGAAAGAAGTGATCCGGTACAGCGCGCCATTGATCATTGTAGGTTTGGGGGGAATGGTGAACGATGTGATGAGCCGCTTGATTTACCGCCATGTAGTTGACCTGCCCAAAGGCCAGGCCGACCATGAACTCGGCGTATTCGCCAATGTGTTCCGCATCGCGCTCCTGATCACCATCATGATCCAGGCATTCCGGATGGCCGCGGAGCCTTTCTTCTTCAACCAAAGCAATAACGAACAGGCGCCACGCACGTATGCAAGGGTCATGAAGTTTTTTGTGATTGCCTGCTGTTTTATGTTCCTGATGATCGGCCTATTCCTGGATGTTTTTCGATGGATATTCACCGAACTCGCCAATCCCCGTTGGGCCGAAGGTTTACACGTGGTGCCATTGCTGGCGCTCGGAAATATTTTCCTGGGTATATATTACAACCTGAGCATCTGGTATAAACTCACCAACAAAAACCTGTACGGCGCGTTGATTACGATCGGTGGAGCCATCATCACCATTGCGCTGAATATCTGGCTGATACCCATTTGGCATTACGCGGGCGCGGCCGTAGCCACTGTGGCCTGCTATTTTTTTATGATGCTGGCAAGCTACAAGCTCGGTCAAAAACATTACCCCATTCCATACCCGGTGAAGAAGCTCACGGCATATATGGTTTTGGTAGTCCTCATTTACCTGGTACACCTGGCACTGGTAAACTGGGTCAGTAGCGCATACTGGTTCTCGTTAGGTACAGGCGCTGTATTCTTCTACCTTTTCACCCGCTTTGTGATGAGAATTGAAGAAAAGGAGCTGGCGAAAATTCCGGTATTGGCCAGGTTCCTCCCTAAAAAAAATGCACCCAACTCAGTGGATGCAAAAAACGAAAAATAAACAGTTTCCCTCCACTATCGGAAGGTATGATGATGGGTTAGTCAGGTACGTTGAAAATGCCGGTCTGTATTGGATAAAGCGGGGTGCCTGAAAATGATTGCTAATATAGTAAAGTTCAATGTTGTACGATTGAACCTTATGCACAATTTATCACGAAACCCAGTTGTGCCTGCTTGCATTCATGTATTCAATTCCAGAACGCGCCAATGATGCCGCCAAAACGCCTTCCGGCCTGCGGCAATAATTCCATTTGCTGATTTTTATACCCAAGCGATGCAACCACCAATGTCAATTGACCTGGCAGACATTGGAAAGGCAGGTTGATCTCGCGAGAAGGGAATAATGAATCTACATAAGGAATATCAAACCCTGTTTCGTACTGGCGATGGCCATTAGCCGGGTCATTCATGTCGCATGCCACAACCATTACTCCCAGGTGTAAAAAAGGATGTTCATCACTCATCGACATATAAGCCGGGTTGAATGGCGGCACTTTCAACTGCAAAATCCCGTCTGGAGTGCGTTCTACGGTAAGGTAGCCAGTCAGGCTGTTGGATACCTGGTCTTCTTCCGCCAGCGACATGCCACTCAGGTGCGGGAGAGACTGCAGGGGCATCACAGTTTCGTGTACGCGTTCCCGTAATAACGCGTAAATGGCGTTATTCAAACGGTACATCAGCCTGCGGCTGCGGGGCTCGGCCAGGATGGGCGCAAGCATTTTTCGGAAACTCTTTGAGAGCGCGGAAGCTTTGCCAAAGTAACCTCCATTCTCTTTCGCGATGGGGGCCTGGGCGCCGGTCCTTCCTTTGGAGCGGATGCAGAATTTATCCTTCCACTTGTAAAAAATCACATCGCCGACTGTTCCGGTAACGGCGGTATCCACTTGTTTTGCCATAATCATTGAATTGTATAAACCATTCCATCTACGAATGGCGTCTTGCAACGCAGATGATGGGCAAAATTAATGCCGATATGCTGTTCAGGCACAGGTCAGGGGCTGATGGTGGATATATTGGCCCAAATGGTGGAAAACCCAATAGCTTACATGTTCCTGCGGTATTGACCGCCTACATTGTACAGGGCACTGGTGATTTGCCCTAATGAACAGTATTTCACGGTTTCCATGAGTTCCTCAAACAGGTTCCCGTTAGACCTGGCTACCTCCTGTAAACGTTTCAGCATTTGCTCCGAACGGTCGGCATGCCTTTGCTGAAATGCTTTGAGCGTAGTGATCTGGAATTCTTTTTCATCCGTTGTGGAGCGGATCACTTCACCCGGTAACACTGTCGGCGATCCGTTTTTACCCAGGAATGTATTGACGCCAACAATGGGATATTCACCGGTATGCTTTAGCGTTTCATAATACAGGCTTTCCTCCTGGATCTTGTTGCGCTGGTACATCCGTTCCATGGCACCCAGCACACCGCCCCTTTCCGTTATGCGGTGGAATTCCGCCATCACGGCTTCTTCCACGAGGTCGGTTAATTCTTCGATCAGGAAAGAACCCTGGTTCGGGTTTTCATTCTTAGCGGTGCCCAGTTCACGGTTGATGATTAATTGTATTGCCATCGCCCTGCGCACACTTTCTTCCGTTGGCGTGGTGATCGCTTCGTCGTATGCATTGGTATGGAGCGAGTTGCAGTTATCATAAATCGCGTACAAAGCCTGCAATGTGGTACGGATATCATTGAAGTCGATTTCCTGCGCGTGCAGGCTGCGGCCACTGGTTTGAATATGGTATTTTAATTTCTGGCTGCGGCTGTTTCCTTTATACTTGTATTTCATCGACTTAGCCCAGATGCGGCGGGCCACACGGCCGATCACACTATACTCAGGATCCATGCCGTTGCTGAAGAAGAAAGACAGGTTTGGCGCGAAGTCATCGATATGCATGCCCCTGCTCAGGTAGTACTCTACATACGTAAAACCATTGGCCAGTGTGAATGCCAGTTGTGTGATTGGGTTGGCGCCCGCTTCCGCGATATGGTAACCGCTGATGCTGACGCTATAGAAATTCTGTACGTTTTGCTGAATGAAATACTGCTGCACATCACCCATCAATTTCAACGCGAATTCGGTCGAGAAAATACAGGTGTTTTGCGCCTGGTCTTCTTTCAGGATGTCGGCCTGGACTGTTCCCCGTACGGATGACAATGCCTTTGCTTTTATTGATGCATACACATCCGCGGGAAGCACATCGCTGCCACTCAGTCCCAGCAAGCGCAAACCCAAACCGTCATTGCCTTCCGGCAACATGCCATCCAGGTTTCCTTTTACCGGGCTCACCAGATTACCATCAACCCCCTTGTATTTGGGCAATGTATCCAACGCGTATCTTGATTCGATGATGCGGTTGACCTCATCCCTTAAGCCCTTTTCAATAATATACTTTTCGCACTGCTGATCTATGGCCGCGTTCATGAAGAATGCAAGGATGATCGGTGCAGGGCCGTTAATCGTCATGCTCACCGATGTCTTCGGATCGCAGAGGTCAAAACCGCTGTATAATTTTTTGGCATCATCCACCGTGGCGATGCTCACACCGCTGTTACCAATCTTTCCATAAATATCAGGCCTGTATGCAGGGTCTTCCCCATACAACGTAACACTGTCAAATGCCGTACTAAGCCGCTTGGCCGGTTGCCCATGGCTCAGGTAATGGAAGCGTTTGTTGGTCCGCTCCGGCCCGCCTTCACCAGCGAACATGCGCGTGGGGTCTTCGCCTTCGCGTTTTAATGGGAATACGCCCGCCGTGTATGGAAACTCGCCGGGTACGTTTTCCTGCAACTGCCAGTGCAGGATATCGCCCCAATCCTTATACCTGGGCAGGATTACTTTTCGTATAACCGTTCCCGATAGACTCTTATATGTCAGCGGCTGACAGATCACTTTATCGCGCACCTGGAACTCGTACGCATCCTTGCTGTACTGTTCCTGAACTGCGGGCCATTTTTCCACGAGCTTACGGCAGGCCGGATCTAATTGTTCGGATATTCTCGCGGAAGTGGTCTCCAGGTTTTGGCGAGATTGCTCATCGGAAATCAATGCTTTTGCGCCCTCCAGCCTGTACCAGTCTGATGCCAGTTTGCGTTGTTCATCCGCCCACGTATCATATTCCTTTATCGCATCAGCGATTTCAGACAGGTAACGGGAACGCTTAGGCGGGATGATGGTAGATTGATGGCTGGTATCGCGGGTATGCGCATGATGTTCAACAGGCCCATGGAAGCGTACACCGGATTTCTCAAATACTTTTTCCATCAGGCGTTCAAAAAGTTCATTCACGCCCATATCGTTAAACTGCGCCGCGATGGTGCCCACCACGGGGAGTTCTTCATCTTTGGCAGTCCATAACTGGTGGTTGCGTTTATATTGCTTGCGCACATCGTGCAAGGCATCCAGGGCGCCGGCTTTATCAAACTTGTTGATGCAAACCACGTCAGCATAATCAAGCATGTTTATTTTCTCGAGTTGCGATGGAGCACCATATTCCGGTGTCATCACGTACATGCTGACATCACAATAATCGAGGATCGAAGCGTCACTTTGCCCCACACCCGCGCTTTCGAGGATGATAAAATCATATTGCGCATCGCGGCATATATCGATGGCGTCCTGCACATATTTGCTAAGCGCCTTATCGCTTTCGCGAGTAGCCAGGCTGCGCATATAAGCCCTTGGCGAAGAAATGGCGTTCATGCGGATACGGTCGCCCAGCAAGGCGCCGCCCGTTTTCTTCTTGCTCGGGTCCACCGATATCACAGCAATGGTTTTATCGGTATATGTATTCAGGAACCGGCGCACAATCTCATCGGTCACGCTGCTCTTGCCCGCGCCGCCCGTACCGGTAATGCCCAATACAGGAATCTTTTTACTGGCCTTAGCCTTATCACTAACGGTAACGGGTAACCCATTTTCAGCATTGGTGATTTTGCGGGCTATGCTGCGCACATCCCGGGCCTCCCCGAGCGTCATTGGTTTTTCATATACGCCCTGTCCGTTCAATGGAAAGTCGCACTGGCGGATCACGTCTTCAATCATACCTTCAAGGCCCATCTGGCGGCCATCGTCCGGACTGTAAATCCTGGTGATACCGTATTGATGCAATTCCTCAATTTCGGAAGGAAGGATGGTACCCCCGCCCCCGCCGAATATTTTGATATGCCCGCAACCGTTTTGGTCGAGCAGGTCTTTCATGTATTTAAAAAATTCCACATGCCCGCCCTGGTAACTGGTAATGGCGATACCCTGTACGTCCTCCTCAATCGCGCATTCCACAATTTCCGCTACGCTGCGGTTATGACCCAGGTGAATGATTTCGGCACCCTTGCTCTGCAGGATCCTTCGCATGATGTTGATGGCTGCATCATGCCCGTCGAACAGGGATGCGGCAGTAACAATGCGTACTTTCTGTGTTGGCGTAAAACTCATGGGACCATTTTTTGATTCATTAATCGGCACATTGGCCGTTATCGCTTCCGGGCCGTAAAATTACACATTCCCGGCTCAAATCATGCCTTTGCACCGGAGCCTTTCATCCTGAATGTCAGGGCGGCAAACTCGTCTATGCTGAGTGTCTCCGCCCTTCTGTCGAATAAAGGATCTGTCAGTACATCCGCGTCAAACAACCCTTTTACCGCGTTGCGCATGGTTTTCCTGCGTTGGTTGAAAGCCGTCTTCACCAGGTTCCTGTAATCCCTTTCCGATCGGTATGGCAAAGCCTCTTTGCGTGCCCGCAACCTGATCACCCCACTCATGACTTTTGGGGGAGGGTTAAAACATCCGGGTTTGACATCAAATAAATATTCCACTTCATAAAAAGCCTGCACCAATGCGCTCAAAACCCCATACACTTTATTCCCCGGCGCCGATGCCGCCCTTTGCGCCACTTCTTTCTGAAACATGCCTATCACCACCGGCACCTGGTCTTTCCAGTCAAGGATGGTAAACAGGATCTGGGATGAAATGTTGTAAGGGAAATTTCCGATGATGGTAAATGGGCCTGAAAATGGGGGCTTCATGTGCAGGAAATCCTGGTGTATGATTTTACCTTGTATGTCGGGCAATGCCTGGTTCAGGTAGGCCACTTTTTCATCATCCAGTTCAACGGCCTTAAAATCAATGCCCGGAATTTTTAACAACGATGCCGTTAAAGCCCCTCCTCCCGGGCCAACTTCCAGCAATTGCTGAAACGGGTCTTCCAATAAAGCCTCCAGGATACGGGCAATGATATGCTCATCCCGTAGGAAATGCTGTCCCAATGATTTTTTGAGGGTATACATTTGCGCAAATGTAAGCCAAAGGGCGCTCCTGCTGCAAAAGAAAAAACTCCCGGTATCCCGGGAGTCGCATGAAACATAAACCAGGGCTTTTGCCCTACTATTTTTTGATAAAGGTCTCTCTCCAAATCAGGCGTCCATCCTGCCCCGTTACCGTCAGCAGGTAAATCTGTGCGGGCAAATGTTCCACCTGCAGGCGTACTGACCCTTGCCCGGATTGTATGCGCTGGCTGTTGCGGACCATCACACGGCCCGACATATCCTGCACCTTGCATTGGATATTTTCTGCGGCAGATATTCGGCTATACCTTACCGTTATCCATTCCGCAACCGGGTTGGGGTACATCATCCAGCTAAACCCTTCAGTTGCATAATACACTTTTACCACTGGGCTGTATGTTACCGTTCCGTTGATATCAACCTGGCGGATGCGGTAATAATTCATACCGGCAATCGGTTTTTCATCAATGGCCCGGTATGGTGGTAAACGCTTCACGCGCTCTATACTTTCAAATGGCCCCGATGCCTGTCCGGCTCGTTCCACTTCAAAATAATCATGTTCCGAATCCGTATAGGCTTCCCAATCAATTTGTATGCTGTTGTTCGCGAGCAATTGTCCGCGGATATCCCCGAATTTCACGGGCACCACAGATACAATAGAACGCTTAATGAGTTTCAGGTCGTCAATATGAAAACCCTCATCACGCTCAAAAGCGAAACTGCCGGCATCCGCGTCTGATTGAAAATGCAAACGAAGCGTTACGGTTCCTTGCCCGAGGAAATTTTTGAGGTCGTATGTCACCCTGGTCCAGGTATCCTGGATACCGGTCAATGCAGGCTGGCCACTCAATGAACCACCATTTGTGGTATTATTTTCCGCTATGGTATGCGAGCCGCAAACGGGCGTCCAGTTTGTGCCATTGGTGGCAATCTGTACCTGCAGCCTGTCCCGGAAATTCTCCGCCTTATGCCTGACCCAGAAACTCAGGTATGCGGCTGTGGCATCCGATAAATCAATTTGATTTTTGTATGTGGCGATGCGCGTGCTGCTGGTGGTATAATTTCCCGTGGGCGATTCCGCCATACACTTGGAGCCCCGGTAAGATTGTGTGGAGGTGAAACCCCAGCCTGTAGGCCCGGCCGGACTGATAATGGCCGTCCAGTTATCACTGAAATTCCCTTCCATATCATCATTCAGCAATGTAATGGGGTTATAAATCCTTGTCACTGTATCATAACTGCTGATGCCCCCCGCTTCCACTTTCCATACATAGCGAATGGTTTGCCCGCAAATAAAACCCGCCGGCAGGCTGTAAGAAATACTGTCGGTATAGGTTCCGTAATAAGATGCAATGGTGCTTGTTTTGGCAGCGCCAACCGTATGCATATTTTCCAATGGGATAACCGTAACCGTTAACGGGCTACCGGAAAGCCCGATACGCCTGACACGAAAAACGAGTTTGCCGTCATTCTCAGTGATCGCCATATCGTTCAAATCTTCCAATTCATAATAATCACCCGCGGCATAAGCCATTTGCAGGTTTTGAAAGCAATTCTCCTTGCATAAGGCAATGATCTGGTTTACGGGTGCCCAGAAATTTCCGCCACCGGCTTCACCTGTCATGCCCATCACTTTAGCCTTTGGCCCGGTTCCGGAGCCAATATCCCCCATCAACAACCAGTCTTTAATACCGCCCGCTACTTCATAATTCACTGTCTGTGGGCTATTCCCCGCCCTATGCCCGTTGTATAAACCCATCAATGCGGGTATCCTGGTAAAGTAACAGGAATCCGCGCCGGATAATGGTGTATGTAAGGACGGACGCCCGTACGGTAACGAATAATAAGACCCATGACAGTGTTGGTCAATGGCATTCACAAATTTTCGCGACAATACAAAAGCCCGCACAGCTTGTGTTTCCGGTTCAGAAAACGCGGAAGGGCCAAAATATGTATCGCTGGTTTGGCTGCTGGATCCGCAACTGCTCGAAGCTCCTGAGCAATTTCCCCAATCCACACTGTAATTACGGTTCAGGTCGACGCCGATATTTGATGCCGCGCCGCCGGTATGCCTGCGGTTCTTTCGCCACAAGCCACCTCCGGTAACAGGGTATGAAGCACTGGCGCCGCTATAATTGTAGGCGTACCCATCAGGGTTCACACATGGTATGATGAAAATTTCGCGATTATCAACCAGCTCACGGATACGGCTGTCCGAAGCATAATTCTCTAAGAGGTACTCCATAAAGAAAATCAGGCTGGTGCCACTGATCGCTTCACGCGCGTGTTGCAATCCTGTGTACAATACCTCAGGCTCTGCTTCATCTGTGCCCACCTGGTCTGATATTTTGACGGCATAAATAGGCGTGCCTGCCGCGGAATTGCCTATGGAAAACAAACTAACCAGCGAAGGGTACGCGTTTGCCATGTTTTGCATATGCGTATGCATTTCAGTGTACTTCAGATACCCCGGATTGCCGGCAGAAGCGCCCAAACGCAAGCTCCCTCCCAATCCAAATGCAGCGGGTGTTTGAATCAGGTCGCCGATCTTCTGGCAGGCGTTTCCCTGGAATGCGGGCCTTTGTTCATCAGGTTGGATGCGGCTGTTAAACTCTGTGGTATGCCTGACCACATCATCAATCAATAATTCATACGGATAACCCGATTGCCGCAAAGCATCCATTTCACTGGTATTCAGCACGAGCAACATCTGTTGGCCCTCCATCGTAAAATGGTCAGCATTGAGTTTAGAGAATGCAAATTGCATGATCTGTTCATGCGTGACAGGCAACCGGACCTTACTATATTTTTCCTGGGCCGAAACAGGCAAAGAAATAGCTGCAATCATCCCGGCTATAATGCCGTTTCTGAATAATTTGAACATATGGGTGATACTTCGTTTATGCTTAATCGTTATTTCATTACCACCAGGCTGGTTGTCATGACTTCATCATTGACCACAACCCTTATGGTGTACATGCCTTTGCTGAGTTTCTGTATTACCGACAAGAAGTATTCGTTAGGGCCTTTAACCACGGCGATGGATTCATTCACTACAACCCTGCCGCTGGCATCAATCAACTGAAGGCTTCCCTTGCCCGCCTGCGTTGATTGCAGCATCAGCGATGCAAAACTCCTGGCCGGGTTTGGCACAACCGTAGCCGAACTCATTTCCTTGAACTCCACTTTGCTGATTTCACTAAAGGTTGCAGGACCGTCAGCTTTCACCACTTTCACCCTGTAATACGATACAGGCATGTCGGGTGTATTGTCGATATAAGTATAGATGGCCGCCCGGCTATTATCGGGCGCCGCGTCGCGGTTACGCACCGTTTGCCATATCTCGCCATTGGAACTCCTTTGCAATTCATAATGATCGTTGCCCAGCTCATTATTCAGCTCCCAGGCCACATGAACGGTTTTACCCGTACCCTTTTGAGTGCGCAGGGCAACATGCTGATCAGGCAGTAATAAACTCACGGAAATCTGGTAATCTTCAATCTCCCCATTGTCGAAATAACCGTTAGGCGTAGACGTACTGATGCCAAGATCAGTTGTTGCAATGCGGAGTCGAAGGAATGTTTTTGCATATGGCGCCAGCGGCACATGGATATTGCTCCACAGTATATTTACCAGTTGTGCCGCAGGGTTGGATGGAACGGTAACCGTTGTGCCTTCCGAAGGGCTGAACACGCCATCGCCATTGGCATCCACCCATCCCACCAGTGTCGCATTCCTTCCTGTGGTATTATACACTTTAACTGGCACCACAAAATTGGATGTACCCGGCGCGATCACCTGCAAACCACTGATACCATCCTCTTCAGCGCCATCGCCTGTGGCATCCGATGAAGTACGCTTATTCCATTCGATGCCAATAAAATCACCCAGGCGTAAACTGTCGTTGCGCTCATGCGTGCCCGGATCAATGCCTGGAGGATCATATGATGCAGGAGCATCGCCAAAATCCGTTTTAGGCTTGAAAGCTTCAGCCGCGTCGCCCCAACTGCCGGTTACCAGCACTCCGTTGTGCGACATGGTGCGTTGCAAAGTAGTATTCATTGTACCATTACCATTGTATGGCACAATAGTACCTGGCGTTGAGCTGCTGCCGGATCCCACATTATACATGGTACCTGCCCAATCCACACAAACCTGGCGTGGAACGGTACCGGATGGGGGTTTGATATTCACCCCTGAACCAGTCAGCAGGTTGAAATGATAAATATCATTGCTGCCGCTGGCGCCGTCAAAATCATACAATATGCCATCGTTGATACCAATATCCGACCAGTCGTGCAGCCTCGTTCCACCACCATTATCCACCGGCAAGGCAAATGCCTGTACGCCGGTCATGGGTTTATAATCATTATCAAAATCAATGCGCCAAATGGTTGATTCCCGGCCTGTACGGCCATCATCCGCTTCTTCAATACCCAAATACAAAGAATTGTTATAAAACCCTGCCGCTGCCGATTCCACGCCATCTTCATAAGTGGGGATGCCTAATGTATTTACGTTAGATACAAAAACGCCAAGCGTATCCATATCATAATCATACCTCTTGATCACTTTATTTGTTTGAGGCGAATTCGTCAGGCTAAACGCGTAATAGACCATATGCCTGTAAGGATCATATGCCAGCGAGTTAATATTCGTGTGGGCAGGATCAGTAAAAAGTTTACGCGCCACACCGGTAGCTACATCCACATAATAAACCGTGCTGTTTAATACTGCTACCACATAGGATGGCTGCCCGGCAAAAGGCTTGGATATATGATAATAATCCGTAGGGTATGTTCCTTCCGAACAGGCGGAAATATCAGAAACGTAATATGACCCATCTTCAGAGCCACTGGTATTGGTATTGGTGATTTTAATGGTAATCATTGTAACAGGGCCTGCGACATCCACATTCACTGTTGCGTTGGAGGCCGGCGTATTGTTACCATTCCCCACTTCATTGGAATTGGCTGTAGCGGTTGCCGTATTACTGCCACTTCCGGCGATAGTGAGTATGCTTCCCGGCAGGTTATTCAAAACAACCGGAATAGGTGTAGACACATTTCTTGCCGTTACTTCCACTGCCTGGCTCTTGTCTACATCATACAAAGAAAACTTGACTGCCTGTACAGGCTTTTCAAACCGGATGGTCAACTGCCCATTCCCAATAAACCTCAGGTCTGCCCCTTTGCCGTATGAATTCACTTCCGCAATATGCGTGGTCACATCACCAACCACATTTGTGCCCGTATAATTATGGGTAAATGTGAGTTTCTGCGTCCCAAACGAAAACCGCTGGGCTTGCGACTGGGCTAAGTTGATAAAAGCCGTGGGAGATACGTACCTGCCCGAGTTTGGCAGGAAGTCAAGATAATCCCAGTTCAATGTATCGCGGGTGAAACCGGTTGGACATTGGCCTTCAACCTGCCTGGGTTGAATACAAAATGCCAGGGTTAGTAAGCAGGCTACGTGGTAAAGCTTGATTCTCATAGTGTCGGATTTCAGGTACCCCCATGCACAGGCATAAGGCCCCCTTTAGGAGCTTATAACGCTCAAACACATATAAAAATTATATGATCACCCCTACCTATTTTACGTATTTCGCATGTTTTTTTACCTCGTAGAAATACACTTATATAATATATAAAACCCTGAGCCCTCATTCCGTAGGATTAAATCGTAATTTTACAGCCCTGATTAAACAGAGTATACATGCACAACCACCACGATCATAAACCTATCATTGGCATCAGTTGCGGAGACCTGAACGGCATTGGTATTGAAGTAATCCTGAAAACACTGAATGACGCCCGCGTGCTGGAATTTTGTACACCCGTCATTTTTGCCAATAATAAAGTATTGAATTTTTACCGGAAAAGCCTGCAGGATATTAATATCAACTTCTTCATTGTCAAAGACTTAACTAAAGTAAACCACAAACAGGTGAACATTTACTCCTGCTGGGAAGAAGATGTTGCGGTCGCTCCCGGGCAACTGAGCGATATAGGCGGAAAATATGCCATCATCAGCCTCCTGGCTGCCGGAGAAGCCTTGAAAAACGGGCAAATCCACGGCCTGGTTACCGCGCCCATACATAAAAAAAACACCCAGGGTGATCATTTCCCATACACCGGCCATACCCCTTACCTGAAAAAATTATCCGGGGTACAGGATGTTGTGATGATGCTGGTGGCGGAAAATATGAGGGTGGCCCTGCTGACAGAGCATGTGCCTGTGAAAGAAGTGAATCAACATATCAGCCGCGAAAAAATCCTTGGCAAACTGCAACTGATCAACCAGTCGCTGATGCGCGACTTCGGTATCAGCAAGCCGCGCATTGCCGTTCTTGGCCTGAACCCACACGCGGGCGATGAGGGATTAATTGGTAAAGAAGAAGAGGAAATCATTAACCCCGCCGTGAAAGATGCGCGCCAACGGGATATCCTTTGCTTTGGCCCATACAGTGCCGACGCCTTCTTTGCCAGGGGAAACCATGAAAAATTTGACGCGGTACTGGCCCTTTACCACGACCAGGGCCTGATCCCATTCAAATCGCTGGCACATGGCGAGGGCGTGAACTTTACAGCCGGGTGCCCGATTGTGCGCACATCACCGGATCATGGGACCGCTTTCGACATCGCCGGAAAAGGAATAGCCGACGAATCCTCATTCCGCCAATCGCTGTTTACCTGCATTGATATCATCAACGCACGCCGCGAATTCACCGAACAACGGAAAAACCCACTCCGTAAAATGAGCAATGCAGTAGTTGCCAACGCGGTCGATGAAAAAATACAAGACGACGAGTAAACAGGGAAACTAACGGGTTCCGGTAGACGAAAATATACCGGGTGGCAATGGTTGGTTGATTTTGTAAGATGAAATATAAATTTCGGCGCGCCCTTTCTTTGGCTTGCCTTTTTCTGCAGGTTGCCTGGCCGTACTGCCGTCATCAAAATCGAATGTTACGCCCTTGGGCAATTTGTAATCCTTTGTATTAAAGGAAAAAAATATCTTGTCGGGCAATCCATACTCGCTGTACTTTCCATAACTCATATCAAGCTCGTAAGTCCCGTTTTCACGCGTTGTCGTCCGCGCCCTTAATACCAATGATTTTGCAGGATCAATATACAAAGTTGACAATACCAGGTCGCTGTTGTCGTCATTGGGCAATAATTTCACCACCTTCACCGGCGTAGCCCCAACCTTATCATCCCCCGCGTCGAGTATGGTAAAATCCTTCGCAGACAACACCTGGCCAAGGTTTATGCTTACAGCGCCCTTTGGTACAAATGACACCCCCTTTTCACTTTTGATGCGCATTTGATTTGGCTTGCTGAAATAAATGGTCACAGTGGCAACAGGCACTTTCAAAAATGTTACGTTCGTTTTCATTCTACCCTTCGCTTCATATTGGTTCACCTGGTCAAGCTTTTGCCTGGCCTGTTCAATAAGTTGCTCTGCAGTCTGTGCCTGCAATAATATAGGCAGCAGCATGGCGCCTGCTACAATAATGGAAACAATTTTTCTATACTTAAAAGAAGGGGTCATGATAAAATATCTTTTCGGTTAAATACATAGGTCGACAACCCAAGCAGTACGCCAATATGCGCGAATAAAATGTAGAGGCTGTTCCGTATGGCCGGCCAGTTCTCCAGGCTGCCCTTGATGGGCTCTCCGTCGGCATTGGTGGCGATGTAAAAAAACCCTTTCCAACCCACCAGGTACGAGGTAAACAACCAGGGCTTTACATTCCGGTCAATCACCGGCACATTGATATTGGAAATTACGGTGCAAACAATCACGATGCAGACAGTCGCTACAATCGGGCCAATGGAATTCTCCGCGTAAATTGATAAAAACAAAGCGATGGAAGCGATCACCGTCAGGGCTACGGCCGCGTAACCAAATGCGGCTGTATAGCGCCACAGTACATCATCCGCCGTTATCTGCATGATCTGCGATTCCTCGCCCTTCACCCTGAAAATCAGCATATCATCCACCCCAAAAATCAGCATGCTGAGAACCAATGCCATCAGGGCCATCCACAAAAGCAGCACCACCGTAAACACAAAGGAAGCGATGAATTTTGCCATCAGCAATTGTGTACGGCTCACAGGCCTTGTGATCAGCAAACGAAGCGTTCCCATATTCGCCTCTCCCGAAATGGCATCGCCCGCGATCAGTGCCACCAATACCGGAACCTGCACCAGCAATGTGTTCAGGATAATATAACACATGAAATAACCATTGATGGCTTTCGTCTTATTCAACTCAAAACTATCCTGTACGCTCTGCATCATGAGGTTCATATAACTCTCCCCATCAGCCTTAAACGCGAATTGAAAGATGAACACAATGGCGGAGATGGCCGCGAACGCGATATAAGTCCTCGGCCTCTTCGATATTTTATATAACTCAATCTGCAGCAGGTTCCACATGTTTTCCCGAATTGGTTAATGAAAGGAAATAATCTTCCAGCGAATGCCTTGGCTGCACCGACGCAATATTGATGCCCGCGCCAACCAGCAACGATACCAGTGAAGGGATATCAGATTTATCCATCTGCACCCTGATCTCATCTGCATCCACAGTCAAAACACTGGCTTTCGTTTTCTCGCGGATCAGCGTTCCCGCAACCGGGTTATTGTTTGTTTCAATGGTCACCAGCGTATGCGCCGGGCTCAGCAATTCAGCCACGGCCCCTTCCGTGACCTTACGGCCCTTATCTATTATGATCATCCTGGTAGCTACCTGCTCAATCTCATGCAATAAATGCGAAGACACCAAAACGGTTTTTCCCATGTCCCGGCTCAGCCTGGTGATCAGGTTGCGCATATCGGCGATACCCTGCGGGTCCAATCCATTGGTGGGCTCATCCAGTAAAATCAGTTTAGGGTCATGCACAAGGGCAACGGCAATGCCTAAACGCTGTTTCATGCCCTGCGAAAATGTGGACGCCTTACTGTCCCAACGGGCCGCAAGCCCCACATAATCGAGCCGCTCCATCAACAACTGCCTGCTCATGCGTATGCCATTCATTTTGGCAAACAGGTTTAAATTATCGTATGCGGATAAATACTTATACAAGTCGGGCCTTTCAATCACCGCGCCGGTATGCGAAAGCACTTCCCGGCGATGCGTATGCACATCCATTCCAAACATGCGGATCGTCCCGGATGTTGGCCTGATCAGGGTAAGCAACATGCGGATGGTGGTTGACTTTCCGGCGCCATTCTGGCCAAGGAAACCATACACATCCCCCTCCAACACCGTAAACGATAAGTCGTTCACGGCCTGGATACCCGGGTAATGTTTTGATAAGTGATTTACTTCGATGATGGGTTGCATGGCAAATTCATACAGGTAAACGGACTACTGATCAAAAAGTTTAATCAAGCGCCGGCGATATACCGGGCTTCATATATGTTTGAATCGCTTCCTGGTACGATTCAAACGCGGCATGGCCCTGAGCGGTTATACTGCAAAGGGTTTGCGGGTAATTGTCTTTAAACTGCTTCACGATAGATATGTAGCCCGCATCCTTTAATTTATTAAGCTGCACACTGAGGTTTCCGGCGCTGGCGCCCGTCTTCTCGCGCAACATCCTGAAATCAGCCTGGGCATGATCACGCAGTACACTCACAATCGCGAGCCTGAGCGGCGCATGTAAAACGGGATCTAGTGTTCTGAATAACATAAGGTTAGTGTTGCGTGAAAAAATTATTGGCACTCCTTCATCAAGCGCTCCACTTGTGGCTTTCCCCAGGCGGGATGCAGCTCTGAAGCGGGTACGAATCCCGCATATTTATCCATGGCTGTTTGCAAAAACTCTTTCGCGGCTTTGCATCCACCGCCAAATTGTTCAGGCGTGTATTTTAACGCCTGTCCTTTCAGGTAATAAGGCCTGGGATTGCTGCTATCCTGTGCCATGGCATTGCGCAGGTGCTGTTCACTCTCCTGACCATATTGCATATAGCGCTGCATCGGGTTCACCATCAGCCTGGCGCTGGCAATCATGCTGCGGATGCAACTGATTTCTGATTGATTGGGCATGAGCGAATCTGCAACCCTGATGAGTTGGTCTGCCTTATCGGCTATGGCATCGGTTTTCGATTTATCCTGCTCCATAAACGCGTAGTTCACCTGGCAGAATGCCGCATAATAATATGGCAACCATTGGGTCTTCTCCGCCATCGCGATGCGTTCAAAACTGTTTGACAAATTAACCAGGCTCTCAGTTCTAGCGAAAGCCGTATCAAATGCGGCCATATTTCGTTTCATGGCCTGCGTAAAACGGTCACCCGGTTGCGCGGCAGAAATAGTAGCGATGCAGATCGAAAGTACAGTCAATAACTTTTTCATGTTGATGATATTAAAACGGTATGTGTATTTTATAAATTATTATTGATGGCATCCTGTGTGCGGTCAACGCCAAAACTAAAGAAGCAGCCAATGAATACAAACCGTCGCGACGGTGGCAAAATCGGCTCCTTGCGCGACCCATTGAATGAATAGTTATACCCAAATACCTGGTTCTGCCCCAGCACATTGTTGACCGATAACACCCAAACCAAAAATGTTTTTTTATTTTGTTTTCCCAGGTTGGGCAGGTAATTCAGGCTAAAGCTCAGGCTGTTAAAATCGATCGTCCTTCCCTGGTCGCGGATCACAAATCCGTTCTGGCTGCCGTCAAATGCCAGGTCGTAATAAGGCCTTCCGCTGGCATAAGTATAACTGGCATTGAAACCGGTTTTCCAGGGCAATACAAATTTCTTCAGCACCAGCGATGCCGTATGCGATGAAGCGAAGGGGGGACGAATGGACCCCGGGTAATTCAGGAAATCACGACGGGTGTCGAGGTACGAATAGCTCACCCAGTAATCCAGGTTCTTAATGGTCTTTTTATCCCTCCAGAAAATTTCAAGACCTTTCGCATATCCGTAACCGTTATTACCGGCTACCAGTTGCCGGCCGTTTTGGCCTGTAGCTGTTTTAAACAGCCTGTCGTAATCCTTATAAAACAGTTCCGCCCGGAACGTACGCTGGTTACTGATTTTCTGGTATTGTAAAATATAATGCGCGGCGCGGGCAAATCCCAAATCCGGGTTTACCGTAGGCAGGTACCGGCTCTCGGGGTTCTGATAAAATAGCCCGTATGCAAATGATGCTTGTCCGTTATCCGGGAATTTGTATGCGAGCGAAGCGCGGGGCGCGATGTTCCAACGTTTCATCAATTGCGAATACTCGAGGCGGCTGCCTAAGCGCACAGCCATTTGATTGGTGATATAAAAATCCGTTTCTGCAAATAACGCACTGAGGTTGTCCTGAAAAACTTCCGTGAACTGCTGTCCTGTAAATGCCGTGAAACGGGTTTGCTCCCTGCTGTAAAAATGATCAGCTCCAATGCGTAACGAATTCAGGCCGCTAAACCTTTTCTCCAATACCCACCTGCCCTGGGCGTAACGCGATTTTGTAACGACGGCATACTGCTTGCCCGAAAGCCAGGAGGGCAGGTTACCAGACAAAGATTTATTATCTCCATCCTGCAAATCATTATTGATATCATCCTTATTGGTGCTGAAACTGAATGCGAGGTATGATTTCCATCGGCGGCCCAGGTTCTCCCTCCAGTTGATATTCTGGTAGGTGTTCAGGTTTTCAATACCAAAAGCATTCTTCACACCCAAACTGTCTAAATCAGCGAACCGGAAACCTGTCCGGTTCCAACTGGCATAACCGTAATATTTTATGAACCCGCCTGATTTAGTCCGGAACCTGAAATTGGCATCACCCTGGTGGTACTCCGGCGTTGTGAAAAAATCCTGCCTTTGCTTGATCAGCGCGAAAGCCAGTGCGAGATTGGTATAATTATAACTGAAACCCCAGGCCGATTTTTTATCCTTACCCAGTTTCTGGATACCGCCGCCGATTCCCAGTGCGGATAAAGACAAATCCGCCTCCGTACGATCGGGCAGGTCTTTTGACTCAAGGATCAGGGCCGATGATAAAGCTTGTCCGTACAATGCCGAGTACCCCCCGCTGCTGAAAATGGTGCCCCGGAACAAAAATGGGTTGAATCGCCCACGCGTGGCAATCCCCGGCAAACTGCTGAAGAAAAAGTTATTGACCAGGGTACCATCTATATATATCTTACTTTCCGTGGCCGTACCTCCCCGCACAAATAATCCCTCCGATTCACCCACCTGCTGGGTACCGGGCAGGGTTTTCAAGGCGCCGACCACATCAGCATTGGCCCCGGCCGTCGTCACAATATCGAGCGATGTGAGCACCGTGGTCTTTTTCTGGTCGCTGGCCTCAAAGGCGCCGGCCGTTATCACCACCGCTTTCAGTTCAGTGATCAGCTCCTTTACAGAAATATCTAATTTGATGGGCTCCTTCCCGATCTGGATACCCTTACTAAAGGTGTTGTACCCCGATAAACTGGCGACCAATATATGAGCGCCGGTTTCATATGTCGAAAATGAGTAATACCCAGACGAGTCAGTCGTGGTTCCGTCATATGTATCTTTTAATAATATACTGGCGCCGGCCAAGGGTTTGTTCTTTTGATCCGTCATCCTGCCTGAAATAACTACCTGCGACCAGGCCATTCCATGTATATATATACCTACTAAGAGGAGTAAAATTTTGTGGGCCATAAATTAATCTCAATGTTAAACTTGTTTACAATATAAAACAAATTAAATTTCAACAATTTCAGCTGATTGTAAGCTGCCGGAAAAAGGTTTAATGAGTAAAACAAATGTACATAAACTTGATTATCAATTTATTAAAAATAAAATAAAAAATAGTTTTTAGGAAAACGGCCGTCTAATGGGGATGGGCCTTACACAAAAAATTATTTGTTTTTCTGGAGGCAATTTGTAATTTAGCAATAGAATTTAATGGGTTAGTAAGTACAAAGGGTCGGTGTAAAAACCGGCCCTTTTACTTTTTCATCATCACTGATTTTTCTTTTCACTTCTTCGCGGCAAAACATTTTTTTCACGCGCTTCTTCCTTTTTTTCTTTTCGCATTTGCCATTACATTTACCGCATGAGCAAAATTAAAACCGCATTCTTTTGTCAGCATTGCGGATACGAAAGTCCGAAGTGGTTAGGCAAATGTCCATCATGCGAACAATGGAACGGATTTGTGGAAGAACTGATCACGAAAGGAGGATCAGAACAAAAGGAAAAAGAAAACTGGTCGGTTTATACGGATGACCAGGCCAAAAGATCGAAAACCATTTCAATTAATGAAGTAAGCAGCGCGGAAGAAAAAAGAATCGTTACCGCGGACGCGGAACTCAACCGCGTTTTAGGCGGTGGCATCGTTGCAGGCAGCCTCGTGCTTGTAGCGGGTGAACCGGGTATTGGCAAATCAACTTTGTTCCTGCAGAACGGGCTCATGCTGAAAGGTGTGCGCACTTTGTACATCAGCGGCGAAGAAAGCGAGCAACAGATTAAGATGCGTGCAGAGAGATTGGGTGTAACACACGATGATTTTTTTCTGCTGACAGAAACGCAAACACAGCAAATATTCAAAGAGATAAAAAAACTCAGGCCCGGATTGGTGATTGTGGATTCCATTCAAACACTGCAATCCGCATTTGTGGAATCATCACCAGGCAGTGTCAGCCAGATCAGGGAATGCGCGGCGGAATGGCAGCGCTTCGCGAAAGAAACCGGCACTCCCGTTTTCCTCATCGGGCATATCACCAAAGATGGCAGCATCGCGGGGCCGAAGATACTGGAACACATGGTGGATACGGTCTTGCAGTTTGAAGGCGACAGGCATTATGCATACCGCATCCTGCGCACATTAAAGAACCGATTCGGCTCCACGGCCGAATTGGGTATTTATGAAATGACAAGCCAGGGCATGCGTCCCGTGCGCAACCCAAGCGAAATCCTCATCACACAGAAAGAAGAAGCCTTAAGCGGAATAGCCATCGCGGCCACCATGGAAGGCATGCGCCCTTTGCTCATTGAAGCACAGGCTTTGGTGACACAAAGCGTTTATGGCACACCGCAACGCACCGTCAGCGGCTTCGACCTGAGAAGGTTGCAACTACTATTGGCTGTTCTCGAAAAAAGGGGCGGCTTTCATTTTGGCATGAAAGATGTATTTGTAAACATCGCGGGCGGCATAAAAGTGGAAGACCCTTCCATCGACCTCGCGATTGTCAGCGCGCTCCTGAGCAGCTATGAAGATGTGCCGATTCCACAGGGCCTCTGCTTCGCGGGTGAGGTTGGATTGAGCGGCGAAATCAGGGCCGTGAACCGAATTGAACAACGCATCGCGGAAGCGGAAAAATTAGGATTTGACACCATCATTGTAAGCCGTTACCACGGCAAAGGCATGGAAAAAATGTCGAGCCAGATCCGCGTGGTGCCCTTGGCAAAAGTGGAAGAGCTTTACCAATTTTTATTTTGAAGAAGGATGCGCTAAATATTATTAAGGTCACATAAATATTCTTCAGCATTTTTTCTTGACCAGGTATAAGAGTCCTGCGAGATTGCAGGCATGTCTTTGCTGCAGCATATAGTATCGGATGTCATACAGATGCTCTACCCGCACACCTGCAGGGGTTGCGGAAGGGATATGCTTTCGCGGGACCAATGGCTATGCATTCGTTGCCTCAGCGATTTACCACATACACAATTCGCATACTTTCCGGGAAATGACATTGAAAGGGTATTCAGTGGGCGCATGCCCTTGAAAGCCGGGCACAGCGAATTTTATTTTACCAAAGGGCAACTCCTCCAGCACCTCATCCATCTCCTTAAGTATAAAGGCGAACAGGATGTTGGAATTTTTTTGGGTGAGATGACCGGGCAGACCCTGTTGAAAAGCGGGCGCTTCCAGGGCATTGATTATATCGTGCCCATGCCCCTTTACCCGGATAAGGAATTTAAGAGGGGCTTTAACCAGGCCGCCGTTCTGGGCGAAGGCATCAGCAAAGCCATGCAAGTGCCGCAACTGATTGGCGAGGTTGTTCGGCAAAGGGCGACCGAAACACAAACCAAAAAACACAGAACGGAACGCTGGGAAAATGTACGCGACGGATTTAAGGTGCTGCACCCGGAAAAACTGCAGGGCAAACATATATTGTTGGTCGACGATGTGATCACCACCGGTGCCAGCATGGAAGCCTGCGGCGCCATCATCCTCGAATGCCCGGGCGCCAGCCTGAGCGTTGCCAGCCTGGCACATGCCGATAAATGATCTCCGCGAAAAACAAAGTACATTTGAAGCATGAGATGGATGTTATTGTTATTGGTTTGCTTCGTGGTTGTATCGGGGTCTCTGCATTCCTGCCGGAAAGACCAGCTCAACCTCTCGCCCAACGCCGGTCTGCGTACCAGTACCGACAGCCTGAAGTTCGATACCATTTTCAGCAGTACGGGTTCCGTCACACAATCATTCAAAATTTTCAATCCAAACGAACAACGGATACGCATATCGGATGTTGCACTAATGGGCGGGCAGTCATCATCTTTCCGCATCAATGTGAACGGTCTCGGAGGGCCTTCCGTTTCTGATATTGAACTGGCAGCCAATGACAGCATTTATGTATTTGTATCGGTATTCATCAACCCCAACAGCAGCAACCTGCCTTTTGTGGTGAGCGACAGCATCCGGATTAGACTGAACGGCAACGACCGGTATGTACAACTCGAAGCATATGGGCGCAACGCCATTTTCCTTCGAAACCAAACCATCACGGGTGTGGAAACCTGGAGCAATACCCTGCCTTATGTTATCCTTGATGGCCTGCGTGTTGATACCGGCGCCACACTGCGCATACCCGCCGGATGCCAGGTATATATGCATGCAAACGCGCCATTACTAATAGATGGTACTTTATTGGTGGAAGGAGAGAAAGATCATGAAGTTGTATTCAGGGGCGACAGGCTCGATCCATATTACCGCGACCTGCCCGGAAGCTGGCCTGGCATTTATTTCAGGGGAAGCAGCCAGGACAATGTATTGCGCTATGCGATCGTGAAAAACGCTTACCAGGCAATAGCAGCCATCGACCCGTCAAATAACAGCAACCCTAAACTTATATTGAAACAATGCATCATTGACCAGGCGGCGAACGTGGGGCTGATCGGCTACCGGAGCAGCATAGACGCAGAAAATTGCCTGATCAGCAATTGCGGAAAAAATATCGTCATACAATATGGCGGCGATTATCATTTCACCCACTGCACCGCCGCAGCGTATTCAACCAACCTGCTCGCACACGCTGAACCCGTGCTGACCGTGCTGGACTTTACGACAACTAACGGCAGCGTACAAACGAATCCGCTCAATGCCGTTTTCAGGAACTGCATTTTCTGGGGGAGCCCCGGGCTAGTGAATAATGAAGTAATATCTGCCAGGGAAGGGACCGGCCCCTTCAACTTCACACTCGAAAACTGTCTCTACAGGGCCGATACAGATCCAGCTTTCAGCAACCTGCAATCCGTGATACGGAACCTCGACCCGCTGTTCGACAGCATCGATCCTTTCAACAGGTATTTTGATTTTCACCAGCGCCTGCAACTTTTGGCGCCGGGCATCGACCAGGGAACGGCAACAGGAGCCAGCAGCGACCTCGACAACCTGCCCCGACCCGTCGGCATCCCGGATATCGGCTGTTATGAAAGGCAGTAATGAACCGAACCATTCTTTATCATCATTGTTATCTAAAAAAATATTTTATGTTGAAATGTATACCGATCGTATTGTTAACCCTTTCCTGCACGGCGGGCAACAATAATGCCGATCAGCAAAACAAAAACACACCCATGATCAGCACCAGCGCCGAAATCACAGACAGTACCAAAAATATTTACCAGTTTAAAGTGGCTGCATTGGACGGTGGCACCATCGACTTCGCGTCTTTCAAAGGAAAAAAAATCCTGGTGGTCAACACAGCATCCGAATGCGGATATACGCCCCAATATAAAGACCTCGAAGCCTTATACCAACGCTATAAAGAAAAGTTGGTGATCGTAGGGTTCCCGGCAAATAATTTTGGCGGTCAAGAACCAGGCAGTAACGAGGAAATCAAATCATTCTGCCAGAAAAACTACGGTGTCAGCTTCCCAATGGCTGCAAAAGTTTCTGTGAAAGGCGATGATATGTCGCCGATCTACCAATGGCTGACCAACAAAAACCAAAACCATGTGATGGACGCGGAAGTGAAATGGAACTTCAATAAATTTTTGATTGATGAACAAGGCCGCTTGTTGACCAAATTCGATAGCCGGGTGACACCCCTGAGCGATGAAATCACCAGTATGCTATAATGCATGACCATTTCCTTGACAGAGGCCGCCTGCACATGCGGCCTTTTTTTATGTACTTTGCAGTATGCAGTTCAGGGATATCATTGGACAAAAAGACCTCAAGCATCAACTCGTTCAGCTATACAACCAAAACAGGTTAGGCCATGCCCTCCTGTTCCTGGGTAAGGAAGGCAATGGCGCACTGGCATTGGCCATCGCATTCGCGCAATACCTGGTTTGTGAAAAAGTGCAGGGTATATCCTCCATACCTCCCGCCGCATTATTATTTGATGCCCCCGAACCGGTTACCGCTGACGTGGAACCCATGTTTGATAGTTGCGGGGAATGCCCCGCTTGTCAGAAAGCTGCCAAATGGATACATCCCGATATCCATTTTACCTATCCCACCATTACAAAAAAACCTAATGAAAAGCCCATCGCCGCAGATTATGCTACCGAGTGGCGGAATTTTCTGAAAACGGATATATACGGTAATAGTTTCGACTGGCTCCAAACCATTGGCGCTGAGAACCAGCAAGGCAATATCACCAGCCGCGAATGCCATGAAATCATCCGGAAGATGAGCCTCAAAAGTTTTGAAGCACCCTTCAAAATCCTCATCATGTGGATGCCCGAATACCTGGACAGAGAAGGGAATATTCTCCTGAAATTAATAGAGGAACCGCCGGCAAACTCACTGTTCATCTTGGTGAGTGAACAGGAAAGCAAACTGCTGCCCACCATTTTATCAAGGCTCCAATTGATCAAAGTCCCAAGGCTAAAACCAATTGACATTGAAGCTTCCCTGGAACTAAAGGAAGGCTGTCCACCCACGGAAGCAGCATCCATTGCCGCTATAGCTGATGGCAATTACCGGGAAGCCTTACACATGCTGAAACATGCGGATGACGATTGGGAACCCTGGATCAAATCATGGTTGAATGACATATTCCGCAATACCCGTGAAGCACAGATGAAATGGGTGGACGAAGTGCAAAAACTGGGAAGGGAGCGTCAAAAACTCCTGTTAAAGCAGTTTTTACAGCTTATTGAGATGGCCATCCGCGTTAAGATTTCCGGAACTGCTGGTCCTGCCAATACTGAAAATGAGCTGAAAGTGGAATTGGCCGGTAAACTGGAAAAAAAGTTTGACGCCGGCCAGTTGGAAGCCATCGCCAGGGAACTCAGCGATGCCTCTTATTATATTGAACGCAATGCCAACGCCAAAATGCTCTTCACGGCGCTTACCATCAAGTTATATTACATAATTACCAACAAATCAGTAATTTTGGCTAACTGAGGTAAAGGATTTGACGGCGGATTTTGCTATTGTCTGATTGACCTGTACTGGTTACTGCATACATCATCATACAAAACGGACTGCATTACAGGCCGTATGCCAATCTGCGCCTTGGGCGTTTTCTGCCCAAACACCTGCACCTCTGAATTTTTCAATACAAACGTACAAACCTGATATATGGGATGTGGAACTTGCGGCACCGGAACGAGCGGTGCGCCGGGTGGATGCCAAAGCCATGGCCACTGTGCCAGCGGAGGATGCAACCGGCTGAATGTGTACGACTGGCTATCAAACCTGCCTTATAGCGAACCGCATAACGGTTGCAAAATCATTGAAATTAGTTTCAATAAAGGAAGCCGGAAAGATTATTACCGAAACACCACTGTGCATTACTTTGAAAAAGGTGACCTGGTGACAGTGGAGGGTACAAGTGGTTTTGATGTGGGGATGGTTAGCCTGACCGGCGAACTGGTGAGGCTGCAGTTGAAGAAAAATAAACTCGACGAGAAGAACGGTGAATTCAAAAAAATCATGCGCCGTGCTTCTGAAACAGACCTCGAAAAGCTCAAGGAAAACAAAGCCCGTGAAGCTTCCATGCTCATCCGCAGCAGGGCCATTGCCAGGCAACTGAAACTCGAATTAAAAATGGCGGAAGTGGAAATCCAGGCGGATGGCCGGAAAGCCACCTTCTTTTATATCGCCGATGACAGGGTCGACTTCCGTGAGTTGATTAAGATTTACGCTTCAGAATTCAAGGTGAAAGTGGAAATGCGCCAAATCGGGGCAAGGCAGGAAGCAGGAAAGGTTGGCGGCATCGGAAGCTGTGGCCGCGAACTCTGTTGCAGCACCTGGCTCAGCGATTTCAAAAGCGTGAACACCAACGCAGCCCGCTATCAGAACCTCAGCATCAACCAAACCAAACTCAGCGGCCAGTGCGGCAGGCTGAAATGCTGCCTGAATTATGAGCTCGACACCTACCTCGACGCGCTCCAGTTTTTCCCCTCAGATGCCGATTACCTGGAAGTAGCCAAAGGAAGGGCCATCCTTGTAAAGAAGGATATTTTCAAAAACCTGATGTGGTATATATTACCCGACAGCAACAAGCAATACCCGCTGAGTATTGACACGGTTAAAAAAATTAAATCACAGAACAGGCAGGGCATCAGGCCCGAAGAGCTGGAAACAGCGGAAGTGAATACGGGAAAACCTAAAGAAGTAGAGCCTGAATACGCCGACCTGGTGGGACAAATCAGCCTGAAAAGCCTTGAACGGACCACGCGCAAGCGCCGCGACAAGGAAAAAAGGCAACAGCAAGGCCCTCCTCCGCAACAAGGCCAGCAAAGGCCGCCAAGGCAGGGGCCACAGGGCGCTTCAGGCAACAATAACCGGAACAGGCCACCCGCGAACAGGCCGCCAAGGGGACCGCATCAGCAACAGCAGCAGCGTCAGCCCCAGAGGGGACAAAGGCCCCCCGGCAACCAACCGAAAAAAGATAATAATGGCTGATGACAGCCGGCAATAAAGCGTATGTCCATTACCGTTAGTAACCTGGTTAAGAACTACGGAGAACAAAGGGCCGTAAATCATATTTCCTTTTCGGTGAAACCCGGAGAGGTGGCCGGATTCCTGGGCCCAAACGGAGCCGGGAAATCCACCACCATGAAAATGATCACGGGATACCTCGACGCCGACGATGGCGAGATAGAGGTTTGTGGCATACCGGTCCGCAGCGGGCAAATTCAAACCCGGAAAAAAATCGGGTACCTGCCGGAGGCAAACCCTTTGTATCCCGACATGTACGTGCGCGAGTACCTGCGCTTCATCGCTTCTGTACACCAGGTACGCAAACCAACCGACGCCATCAACAGGGTTATCAAAACCGTTGGGCTCACACCGGAAGCGCATAAAAAAATCGGGCAGCTCAGTAAAGGCTACAAACAACGTGTAGGATTGGCCGCCGCGCTGATCCATGACCCCGAAGTGCTGATCCTCGATGAACCCACATCCGGCCTCGACCCCAACCAGATCATGGATATCAGGGATGTGATCAGGCAACTCTCCGAGCATAAAACCATCATCTTCTCATCCCATATCATGCAGGAAGTGGAAGCCCTTTGCTCCCGCGTGATCATCATAAACCGAGGCAACCTGGTGGCGGATGAATCGCTTGCCGACCTGCAAAAAATGGCCACCACCGAAAGCGCGCTATTGGTGGTATTCAGCGCGCCGGTACAGATGAACCTGCTGGAAGCCATTCCGGGTGTGGATAAAGTGAACAAAGTCAGGGATACCGCGTACCATATTTATTGCCAGCAGCAGGAATCCGTGAAAAAAGAAATATTAAAAATCAGCATCGCGCAAAACCTCGACATCATTTCCCTGCAACAACAGGCCAACAGCCTCGAGAATATTTTCAAATCGCTCACCAGTTGATGGCAGGCAGCTATAAACGCATTATTTTTGCCGCGCCATCCAGGCAAAATATATTTCACCAAAAAATTGCAATTCATCATGAGTTACATCGCTTCCATTCATGCCCGGCAAATACTCGACAGCCGCGGAAACCCAACCATCGAAGTTGATATCTTAACGGAAAATGAAAGAATGGGCCGTGCCGCCGTGCCAAGCGGCGCTAGTACAGGCATTCATGAAGCGGTGGAACTGCGCGACAACAATAAGAAACTCTATGGCGGTAAAAGCGTACTCAAAGCCGTGAAAAACGTCAACAGCATCCTCGCCGAAAACCTCCTGGGTTGGGATGTTGCCGATCAAACAGGCATCGATGCCATGATGATCCAACTCGATGGAACGGAGAACAAATCAAAACTCGGCGCTAATGCCATGCTGGCCGTGAGTTTAGCTGTAGCCAAGGCCGCGGCGCTTGAAGCGAACCTCCCGCTGTATCGTTACATTGGTGGCACCAATGCCCGCATCCTGCCTATACCTATGATGAATATCCTGAATGGTGGCGCGCATGCCGATAATAAAATTGACTTCCAGGAATTCATGGTCATGCCCGTTGGCGCAACCAGCTTCAGCCAGGGACTGCAATGGGGAGTGGAAATTTTCCATGCACTGAAAACGGTGCTGAAAAAGAAAGGGTATAGCACGAATGTGGGCGACGAAGGTGGATTCGCACCAAATATCCAGAGCAATGAAGAAGCGATTGAAACCGTTCTGACAGCTATTCAATCCGCCGGCTACAAAACCGGCTCCCAGGTTGTGATTGCCATGGATGCTGCCAATAGCGAACTCTGGAACGCGAAAGAAAAAAAATACATCTTCCATAAAAGCGATGGCAAAAAACTCAGCAGCGAACAACTGGTGAAATATTGGGAAAACTGGGTGAAACAATACCCAATTGTTTCCATCGAAGATGGTATGGCTGAAGACGATTGGAAAGGTTGGAAAATGCTGACCGAAGCCATCGGGCAAAAATGCCAGTTGGTGGGCGATGATCTCTTTGTGACCAATGTAAAACGCCTCGAAAAAGGCATCAATGAAAATATCGCCAACGGCCTGCTTGTAAAAGTGAACCAAATTGGCACACTCACCGAAACCATCAACGCGGTCAGCATGGCGCAACAAAATGGCTTTAACACCATCATGAGCCACCGCAGCGGCGAAACGGAAGACAGCACCATCGCTGACCTGGCCGTGGCCCTGAATTGCGGCCAGATCAAAACAGGTTCCGCATCGAGGAGCGACCGCATGGCCAAATACAACCAATTGATCCGGATTGAGGAAATGCTGGGCGATAGCGGCATCTACCCGAACGGACAGATAAAGTTTGGCAAGAAATAAACGCCTGTGGACATCTATGCGGCGCGGTTTTTGCATATATCATCGTAACTTGTAGCATATTCGACTTTTATGAAGCTGTCGGCCCGACTGTTGAACATCCTGAAAAACAAATACGTGCTCTCTTTATTGGTATTTGTGGTATGGATGTGGTTTTTTGACCCGAAAGACTGGAGGCTGATCGCGGCAAGGAAAGAAAAACTCAGGGAATTGCAGGAAAGCGAGGAAATGCTCAATAAGCAGATCAAAGAAACGCAGACAGAACTTAACCTGTTGAAAACCAACGCACAAACAATAGAAAAGTACGCAAGGGAAAAATATTACATGAAAAAGGACAATGAAGACCTGTTTGTAGTGCCTGAGCAGCCATAATTTTTCCAAATACCCTGTGAATCATACAATAATCTGTACCTGCTGCCGTTTAATAAGCGGATAATGATATTTATTTAATTGTAAACAGCCCGCAAGCAGTCATGTCATTTTTTTCTACAGAAGAACTCCTGCAATATTTGTACGGAGAAACAACGCCCGCGCAATCAGCCGCCATCGAATCAGCCATGCAGCAACAATGGTCGCTGCGCGAAAAATTCGAAACGCTGAAAGCCACCCGCCAGCAACTCGATGAAGTGAAACATAGCCCGAGAAGGCAAACCATCGACTTTATCAAGCAATATGCCGCCGCCAAGGTGGAAGCTGAGCTTACGCCGCAGGCCTGAGCCAATCTTGAACTTTTTTACTGATTTCCCGTTTTCCTGCCGGAAACGGGCTTTTTTATGACAAAAAAAGAGAGATACCAGTTTGTAATTGACTATTTCAGCAAACACAGTCCTGAAGCAGAAACGGAATTGTTGTACGACAACCCTTTTCAGCTCCTGGTGGCCGTCATCTTATCGGCCCAATGCACCGATAAAAGGGTGAATCAAACCACTCCCGCCCTATTTGAACATTACCCCGACCCCGAATCCCTGAGTAAAGCCAGCCCGGAAGAACTGTTTCCCTTAATAAGGAGCATTTCTTACCCAAACAATAAGGCCAAACACCTGGTGGGTATGGCAAATAAATTGATGAATGAGTTTGGTGGACAGGTTCCCATGACCGTGGATGAACTGGTGACATTGCCCGGCGTAGGCCGGAAAACTGCCAATGTGATCACTTCCGTGATCGATCAGCAGCCAAATATGGCCGTGGATACCCATGTTTTCAGGGTAAGCGCCAGGTTGGGGCTCACCACAGCGGCAAAAACGCCCCTGGCAGCCGAAAAACAGCTGATCAGGCATATCCCGAAGGAATTGGTGCATAAAGCCCATCACTGGCTAATCCTGCATGGCAGGTACACCTGCACGGCGCGATCCCCGAAATGCGGGGAATGTGGCTTAACTACCGCTTGTAAATTTTATAATAATAAGCACAAGCAATAAATAAAATTGGATAAAATTCGTTTAATTTGTAACCTTAAAGGCTTATTAGTCCAGTGTCTTTACCATTTTAAACCGGTTTTTTGTACATGAAAAAATTACTGACAGTACTTGGATTGACGATGATGTTCATGGGTTTGAACAAGGAACTGCACGCTCAATACTATTTTTACGATGACCGCTATTACGATAACCCAATCCTTTTTGAAGTTGGCGGTTCCATTGGCGCCATGAACTGCTTTACCGATATCGGTGGGAAAAAAGGTATTGGAAAAAAGTTTGTGAAAGACCTCAACTTTGGTAAAACACAGATGGCCGGCGGTGTGTACTTCTCTGCCATGTATAAATATGCCATTGGCCTCCGCCTCGAAGGTACCTTCGGCAAAGTGTTGGCTTACGACAGCATCCTGGCTAATGTGCCAACAGATGATATCGCCCGTGCGCGTTACAACCGCAACCTCCATTTCCGCAGCAATATCACAGAATTTTCATTGATGACGGAGATCCACCCGCTCTTCATTTTTATTGATTGGAGCTGGAGGGAACAGGAACCACCACGCTACTCCCCTTACCTGTTAGCCGGTGTGGGATATTTCTCATTCAACCCGCAAGCGCAATTAGGCAAACGCTGGGTTGACTTGCAACCGCTGAGTACGGAAGGACAAGGTTTCCCTGAATACCCTGACCGCCCGGTGTACAAACTCAAGCAGGTTAATTTCCCGGTAGGTATTGGCTTGAAATATGAATTATCATCATTACTGAATATCCGCGGTGAACTGGTATACCGCATCCTGAATACCGACTACCTGGATGATGTGAGCACCACTTACATTGACCCGCAGGCATTCCTGAATAACCTGCCTTCCAATGTGGCATCAAATGCCATCGCATTGAGCGATCGCCAGCGTAACAAAATCACAGGCCCTGGTGGTAAAAGGGGAAGCCCGGCAGAGAAAGACGCTTACTTCTCTTTCAACCTGAAATTAGGCCTCAATATCGGCCGCGAAAGGATCAGGTAAACTAAGGAGCTTTTTAAGCTGTTGCTTCATAAGTAAATTGCATTCAAGGTTTCCCATTCATATTCAATACTTATAAAAAAAATTGCTGCAGTTTTAAATCTCATTCAAACAAAAGCATTTTAAAAATCAAATAATAAAAGCCGCAAGATTCACTTGCGGCTTTTTCTTTTCCAAATGTTTAACTGACAATTAAATTCTTTTCAGGTAGTAACTTATTTAATAGTTTTTCAAATGCAGGTATCGTCCACACAAAAATTAATACACCTAAAATATTAAACAACATATGGCCATTTGCTACAATCCTTTCAATTGGCGCATCCTGGCTGATTTTAATTACAAAGTCAACAAAAGGAGTAAATAATAATAAACCAAGTATGATAGACATCAGGTTAAATACCAGATGGAAGACACCGGTTTTCAAAGCGGCCCTGCTACCTTTAATTGTTGCAATTAAAGTATCACTGCAAGTGCCCAACTCTGCACCAATCATGATGGCTAACCCTCCCGATACAGTTAATAAGCCTTTCTTTGCCATGATGATAGCCATTCCAACTGTTGCTGAAGAAGACTGAATAATCAATGTAACAAATGCCCCTACAAAAGAACCAAAAAAAGGCTCGTCTGTTTTTTTAATCCAATCATAAAAAGTTGGATTGTTTTTCAACGGTTCAACTGCATTTTCCATTGTAAATAATCCAAAAAACAAAACACCGAAGTATAGAATAACTTTTCCTGTATTGCTAACCTTGTCTGACTTTGAGATAAACAACAATACAAAACCGATAAGCAATAATACTGGCGAATATTTTCCAACATCCATTGCAATAACCTGGCTGCTGATTGTGGTGCCAATATTTGCGCCCAACACTATTCCCATCGCATTTCTAAATGAAATTATTTGAGCATTTACCAATACAATCGTAATAATAATAACTGCAGATGAAGAATCGAGAATAGCGGTTACAATCGTACCAACTAAAACACTTTTAAAACTATTATCCGTAAAGCGCAATAATAACTGATTCGCTTTATCACCTACAACCACCTTAATAATCCCTGATAAACTACTTACCGCATATAAAAACAGTACCAACCCTGCTATGATGGATAATATGATTTCTGACATGAAGATGTGCTTTTCACAAAAGAAACACATCAATAACAACCACTATGCAACTACTGAATTAATTAATTATTAAATGGGAGTAATAAATCTTCAGGATATCCAATTACGCTCAATGAAGTTTATTGCTATTCTATTCAAACTTGTTAATGGCTCCTGACCTTTTATTTTCCCAACACTTCCGCCAGCTTCAAATGCAGGTATTCGCCCCTGAGTTCGGTAGCGATGATTTTCCCGTTCGGGTCAAGCAATACATTGTACGGGATACCATCGAATCCATATAAGGAAACAGCCGCGCAACCCCATCCCTTTAAATCACTGATTTGTTTCCAGTCGAGCTTGTCTTTTTCAATCGCCTTCACCCATCCGGCCTTGTCTTCATCGAGCGAAACGCCCAACACGGTGAAATTTTTGTCTTTAAACTTTTGATAAGCCGCCACAACATTGGGGTTCTCGCCCCTGCACGGACCACACCAACTGGCCCAGAAATCTACCAACACATATTGCCCCTTCAATTGGCTGAGCGAAAAGGGTTTTCCCTGAGGATCATTCATGCTGAAATCCGGGGCCATATCGCCGACACCTGGTCGTTTGGTTTGCTGTGCCGCTTTCTCCTGCTGCGCTTTCATCTGCGACATATACTGGTTGTACTGCGTCATTACGGAAGCCACACCCTGGTGATTGGGGAACCTGCTGCCCAGCTTGGTAATTGATTGTCCTAATAAACCCTGGTCAACCTGCTGTGTGTAGCCCAATGCAAAAATGGCAACCACGGGGTCAGATACCGTGTCGATGAATTTCAGGATATAGTTTTGATAGTTTACGCTGAGTACCTGCAAGGATTGGTCGGCTGCTTTAGCCAGGCTGTCGTTGCCGCTATTCACCTGTTGCGATGCCTGTTGCATTTGTTCACTTCGTGTATTCAGCTCCGTGATAAACTGTTTCAGGATGCCATTGGCCTTACTGTGGAACACCGGGCCGGATAATGAAGGGTCTTTCAGGTCAGCTTCAAATTGAAGAGACTGTACATCATTGATGAAAATAAAACCACTGGGTTCTTTTTCCAACCTGATCCTGAACATGCCTTCTTCTTTTGCACGGCCCTTTAATGCAAAACGGCCATCGCGTATTTCAGCAGTGTCAACAACCTCAGGTGCCTGGTTGCTGAAAAACAATTGCTCCAGGTACACCTGCTGGTTCGCGGCATTCTTCAATTGCCCGTTCACCGTAAAACTCCCTTTATCTACTTTCTGGTTGCAGGAAGCCAGCATAGCAATAGAAAATGCCAGCGTCAATAATTTTTTCATGCTTGTGATATTAATTGATCAGGATGATAATTTATCTGTAATAATTTTTTGTACCATTTGCATATCGGCTTTTCCTTTGCTGCGTTTTTTCACTTCGCCTGCAAACAAACCGATCAAACCCTTTTTACCGCTTTTGTATTCCCTGACCTTATCGGGCATGGCTGCCAGCACTTCATCCACCCAGGTAAACAAAGCCCCTTCGTCTCTTTCCTGCAAAAGATTGAGCGCTTTTGCCAATTCGATGGCGTTTGTTCCGGGTTCATCTATGCATGCTTTGAGCAAACGGGTAGACGCGTTGGAAAAACTGACTTGACCGGATTCCGTTAACTCAATCAAATCGGCGATCTGTGCAGGCTTCCAGGGCAGGGCGTCAAAACCCAGTTGCTGTTCGTTGCTGTATTGCTTCAAAGGGCCAGTTACCCAATTGGCAACGGCCTTGGCTTTTGTGGTATGGGCCAGTACCGCCATAAAATAGTCCGCCGTTTCTTTTTCCGCGCTGATCACCGAAGCGTCATATTCCGATAGCTCATAAACTTCCTGCCATTGCCGGCAGAGCGCCTCAGGCATAACGGGCATGCTTACCCGAATTTTTTCAAGTTGGTCTTCTGATATCATAAATGGCGGCAGATCGGGATCCGGGAAATACCGGTAGTCTTCCGCTTCTTCTTTGCTGCGCAGGGCGATGGTATCACCGCGCATCGCATCAAAATGACGGGTTTCCTGCCGGATGGTTTGCCCGGATTCCAATAATCCAATCAGCCTTTGCGCTTCCACTTCAATGGCGCGGCGCACATTGCGGATGCTGTTCAGGTTCTTCACCTCTACCCTGGTGCCAAGCTTTTCCTGTCCAAGCGGCCTTACCGAAATATTGGCGTCACACCGCATACTGCCTTCTTCCATATTGCCATCGCAAACGCCCGTCCAGCGAAGCCTTTGCCGCAATTTTGTCAAAAATAAAAATGCGTCTTCGGCGCTGTGGATGCAGGGCTCCGTAACAATTTCGAGCAATGGCACCCCGGCCCTGTTGAGGTCTATGCAGCTATAATCGGGCAATATGTCGTGCAAACTTTTACCCGCGTCTTCTTCCAAATGAATATGGTGCAGTTGCACCCATTTCTCTCCTTCCTGGCTCCGGATATGCAAACCGCCGCCGCCGCAAATGGGGTCCTGCAACTGGCTGACCTGGTAACCCTTGGGTAAATCCGGATAGAAATAATGCTTGCGCGCGAAATAGTTTTTACGCTGGATGCTACAACCCATCGACAACCCAAACCGAACCGCCATGTCAATAACCGAACGGTTCAAACGGGGAAGGGTTCCCGGATGTGCCAGGGATACCGGGCTGACCTGTGTGTTGGGATTCGCGCCAAATGCGGTTGGATCGGCACAAAACAATTTGGTTGCAGACTGGAGTTGCGCATGCACTTCCAAGCCAACCACCAGTTCGTAAGCCTTTGTACCCATGCCGCAAAAATACAGAATTTACAGGGCCTGCATGAAAAAAGGCCGGTGCTTGCCGGCCTCGAAAAGAATTGAATATATATGATGAAAGATTCGTGAACCCTTATAAGTTAGCGGTCTTAAGCTTCTTAGGTATCTTAATGGGAAAACTCATTTCTGTACCGCCACGCAACGCTTTAATTGTATAGCTGCTCTTCTCACTGTTTTCACGCAACTGCTCACGCGCCTCATCGGTATTCGTTACTTTCACTCCGGCTATTTCCGTGATCACATCGTCTGCCTTGATACCGGCAGTGGCTGCAGGCGATTCCGCTTCCACATCCAGCACCTTCACACCCTTTGATTCTTCTGTATCCTGTATGCGCAAGCCTAACCTGGGTTTACGCGGTGAACCAATGGTAACCAGTTCACGGTCTAAGCGATCCAAACTCTCTCCCAACCTGCCAAATTCCTGGTCGGGGAACCTTTCCATCCAACGTCCATTACCCGGCGTTCCCGGAACAGAAGGAATGGTAAATGTTTTCATGGAACCATCGGGGCCGCTGAATGAAAAACTTCTTGCCATGGAACGGACCTCGCGCTCACCTAAACTGAGCTTTTCCGATTTATTTTTTCCGTTGCGCTTGAAATGAACCTTAATGGCATCACCGGGCTTTTTCGCGGAAACAATATTTGCCAGTTGGTCAGGACCGTCAACCGATTGCCCATCAATTTTTGTAATGATATCCCCCTCCGATAACCCGGCTTTTTCAGCAGCCGAACCTTTGGTTACAGAAAGGATTTTCGCACCGGCATCCACTTTTTCAGTGGTCACACCTAAAAACGCTTTCTTCTCCGCTTTGGGCGCATTCCAGTTAAACCCATCCATATCAAATTTCCCGTCAATCTCAATCTTTCCCGGAAAATCATCCAACATAAACCGGCTCCTGCCATCGAGGTCGCGGATGATGACTTTGCGCTTATTCACCGTGATATTGTCATCCTTAAATTCAACTAAGGGCTTTCCATTAATCAATACCTGGTCGCCCGATATAAACAGCCTGATTTCCGCATCCTTGTCCCCCTTCTTCCGGATGATAATTTCTTCGGATTCATGTTTCTTTGGCTTTGGCGCCTGCTCATCCTGCGCCATCGCTTTATATCCCATCAAAGGAAAAAGCCAGGGCAAAATCGCTAATGATATCTGCTTCATACGTTCGGTTTTTTAATGTACTAAATGTTTCGTAGATCAAAAATAGGAAACCGGACTGAAATACGAAATCTTTCGCAAATCATTTTTTGCCTTTAACAAAAATTTACCTTTTGAGAATCCTTCCGGCAGTCTAATCGGGATAGGACCGACTATGCTTTCGAAATACGCTCCCTGACCTGCCGGATGACTTCATCCAGCTGGCCCACTTCCTGTCCGCCGGCAGTGGCCAGGTTCTTTTGTCCACCCCCGCCACCTTTGATCAGCGGGCTTACCAGTTCTTTCACTAATGCCGAAGCATCGAGCTGACGGGCAGCCACCACGGTATCGCTGATGCCAATGGCCACGTGGGCCCGGCCACCGATATTGGCACAAAGCACGAGTAGGTGGTCATGTACATGGTTCTTCATATCGAAGCACAATTTTTTTAATGCTTCGGGATGTGGCACTTCCACGATATCAGCTATGAAGCTGATATTATCAATGATTTCATCTTTCTTCAATAGTTCGTTGCGGATAGCCACCAGTTGCCTGGCTTCAAGCGATTCAATGCGCTTCGATAACTGGCTGTTTTCTGAAAGCAACCCTTCAAATGACTTCAAGAGGTCTTTGGGGTTTTTCAGTGTTTCGCGCACCTGGCGCAATTCTTCCAGTTGTTCCTGGATATATGCTTCGGCTGCTGCACCGCAAACAGCTTCCAGCCTGCGCACGCCGGCGGCTACCGCCGATTCGTGCCTGATCTTAAACAAACCCAGTTCACCGGTATGCCCAACATGTGTGCCGCCACAGAGTTCAATGGAATAGTTTGGATCCATGACCACCACCCTTACGGTGTCGCCATACTTCTCACCAAACAAAGCCATGGCGCCCATCTCAATGGCTTTTTCCTTTTCCATGGTTTGGATGACCACCGGAATATTCTGCCTGATTTTTTCATTTACCATCTTCTCCACGGCAAGCATTTCTTCATGGCTCAGCTTGGCGAAGTGCGAGAAATCGAAACGGAGGTATTCCTCATTCACCAAGCTTCCCTTTTGTGCAACGTGCGTTCCCAATACCTGGCGCAATGCCGCGTGCATCAGGTGCGTAACACTGTGGTGTATGGTGATATGCCTGCGCCTTTCGGTATCCACTTTCGAATGCCATTCACCTTCCAATCCTGCTGGTAATGACTCCGTGATATGGATAATCAGGTCATTTTCCTTTTTTGTATCAAGGATGATGATGGGGTCAGACCCTTCGCGGGTCAGATAGCCGGTATCGCCCACCTGTCCGCCGCTTTCCGCGTAAAACGGGGTTTGATCGAGTACAAGCTGGTAGAGTTTTTTCCCTTTGGCCTGCACTTCGCGGTAGCGCAGTATGCGTGATTTTGTTTCGAGTGAATCGTATCCGATAAACTTAGTGCCGGGTTCATCTGTCAGCACCTGCCAGTCGTGCATTTCCAATGCCGTTGCTGCGCGGCTGCGTTCCTTTTGCTTATTCAATTCCGCATCGAACCCTGCTTCATCAACCAATAATTTATTTTCAGTCGCGATGAGTTTGGTGAGGTCGATGGGGAAGCCGAATGTATCATACAGCTCAAAAGCCTCTGCACCATTGATTACACCTGTGGCGGAGGATTGCGCGATGATCTCATCCATTTTTTTCAGGCCTTTGTCGAGTGTGCGCAGGAATGCTTCTTCCTCTTCGCGGATCACTCGGGCAACAAAAGCTTCCTGTTGTTTGAGTTCAGGGAATACCTGCTCAAACTGCGTGGCCAGCACCGGCACCAATTGATCCAGCAAAGGTTGTTTGTAATCGAGATATGAATAATAATACCTCACAGCCCTGCGGAGGATCCTCCTGATCACATAACCTGCGCCTGTATTGGATGGCAACTGCCCATCAGCGATCGTGAAGGAAATCGCGCGGATATGATCGGCCAATACGCGGAACGCGACGCTTTGCTTATCATCTCCGCCCGTATATTTTTTACCGCTGATCTCCGCCACTTTTTGGATGGTGCCGCTGAATAAATCCGTATCGTAATTGCTTGCCTTGTTTTGCAGCACGCGCACCAGCCTCTCCAATCCCATACCGGTATCAACATGCGTGGCCGACAATGGCTCAAGCGTCCCGTCTTTTTTCCTGTTGTATTGAATAAATACGTTATTCCAGATTTCAATCACCTGGGGGTTGTCTTTATTCACCAAATCCCTGCCGGGTACTTTTGCCCTTTCCTCATCGGGCCTGCAGTCAACATGAATTTCGCTGCAGGGCCCGCAAGGACCTGTATCGCCCATTTCCCAGAAATTATCTTTCTTGTTTCCGAACACAATTTTGTCTTCATCCACCAACTTTCTCCATTCAGCCAGGGCAATGCTTGACGCGGGTAAATTCTCTTTGGGGTCACCTTCAAATACAGTGACATATAAACGGTCTTTCGGTATTTTGTACACTTCCGTCAGCAGTTCCCAACTCCAGGCAATAGCTTCGGCTTTAAAATAATCGCCAAAGCTCCAGTTGCCCAACATTTCAAACATGGTATGGTGATAGGTATCCACGCCTACTTCTTCCAGGTCGTTATGCTTTCCACTCACACGAAGGCATTTCTGGGTATCGGCAATGCGCTTTGACGGCGGCACTTTGTTCCCCAGGAAAAAATCCTTGAATTGGTTCATCCCGGCATTGGTAAATAAAAGTGTAGGGTCGTTCTTCACCACGATGGGCGCAGAAGGGACTATCAAATGTTGCTTGGATTTAAAAAAGTCGAGAAAAGCCTGCCTGATTGCTGCGCTTTGCATCATATTGCGGAAAGTTTTGATTGGTTTTTATCAGTTTGAACGCTCTATCTTTGTAAGGATGGCGCCAATTGCGGCAAAGGTAATAAATAGACCTCGCCTTTTATGCATATGCCCATCGATTTGATATCTGTAAAACCAGGATTTTAGCTGGTTTGGTTCGACTAACCGGCGTTCCCAGGCATGAAAAAAATAAAGTACTACTATAATACGCATACCCTCCGGTACGAAAAGCTGGAGACCCCGCTCCGGGTCAGGCTTTTGCGGATATTAGGTTTTCTGTCGGCCCTGATTGTGAGTTCTGCCATCGTCATCTACCTCTATAACCGGTTCTTCCCCCAGCCCCGTGAGCTTGAAGCCAATAAAAGGCTGGAGCTGATGAAGGAAAACTATGGTACCCTGAGTAAAAAGGTAAAGGAACTGGAAGAACAGATGGCGGCGCTCGAAAAAAGGGACAATGAAGTGTACAGGTCTATTTTTGAGGCCAACCCTGTGCCCGACAGCGCCCGGATCAAACTGATTGAGCAAAAAAGGGAGATTGACAAGTTAAAAGGGATGGATGATTATGTGCTGGAAAAGGAGATCGCGCAACAATTGAACAATATCAGTTCAAGGATCGCTTACCAGTTCAGCAGTTACGATGCCATATCTAAACTGATCAAAAACCAGGATGAAAAACTGGCTAGTATCCCGGCAATCCAACCGGTGAGCAATAAACAACTTAACCGGATTGCCAGCGGATTCGGCATGCGGATCGACCCTGTGTATGGTACGCCTAAAATGCACAACGGGCTTGATTTCACAGCGCCCCAGGGCACGCCTATTTATGCCACCGGCAACGGCGTGGTGAAAACAGCCGGCTTTTCCGATGGCGGCTATGGCAACCATGTGGTGATCAATCACGGTTACGGGTACCAGACATTATATGGCCATATGGTAAAGATCAAAGCGAGGCAGGGCCAGAAAGTGAAAAGGGGCGAAGTGATTGGCTGGGTGGGCAGCACCGGCAAAAGTACCGGGCCGCATTGCCATTACGAAGTGATCATCAACGGAAACGAAGTGAACCCTGTGTACTTTTTTTATAACGACCTGAATGCCGAGCAGTACGACATCCTGTTGAAACTGGCGGCGACGGGAAGTGCCAAAAGTTTTGATTAACTTTAGCCTATGCCACTCAAACAAGCTTCATTTAATTTCGATTTCGAACCGGAAGAAAAGCCAGCCGAATCCGAAAAGCCTTCGGTGCTGGCAGAGCCCCAACCAGTTTTGGAAGCTGTGCAAGCCGGCGAACCCATCGACGTGGAGTTCCGGCAGGCCCAAGAGGGTTCTGAACGAAAATCAACCCGCGGCCGCATCCGGATCAGCGATATGAATGCAGCTGCTGTGCTTTCAGAAATCCCCGATGATGAAACCATCGCACAAAAAATGTATTACAGCATAGGTGAAGTATCCACCATGTTTAAAGTGAATGCTTCCCTGCTCAGGTTTTGGGAATCAGAGTTCAGTATACTCAAACCCAAAAAGAATGGTAAAGGCGACCGGTTTTTCAGGCCGGAAGATATCCGTAACCTCAAACTCATTTACCACCTGCTCCGCGAGCGCAAATACACTATAGAAGGCGCCCGCGATTTCATGAAGAACAGCCGCAACGCCGAGCGCAAATTTGAACTGATTGACTCATTGAAATCTTTACGCGGCTTCCTGTTAGAATTAAAAGCCAACGCATAATCCGAAAGATGAAAAAAATAATTCCGGCCTTCAGCCTGGCCCTTGCTTTATCTATGCCTGCCTTCGCGCAATTACCTTACGTGTGCACCCCCGACCCCAACCACCCTGAGCAAAACATGCTCACGGGCATTATCACAAAGTACAGCCTGCAAAACCTTCCGGGGTATAGCTGGTTTGAATCAAACAAAAAAGGGTACAATCCCGACCCATCAATAGTGCAGGCCATGGAAAGCGCGAAAGACAAGATCAGTTTCATTGTTTTTGGCGGAACCTGGTGCGACGATACAAGGTTCATCCTCCCTAAATTCTTTCACCTGCAGGAAATCAGCGGCTTTCCGGATAACCGCATCAGTTTCTTCGGCGTAAACCGGGTTAAAGAAGCGCCCGGAAATATTACCCGTGCTTTAGGCATCACGAACGTACCCACCATCATTGTGATGAAAGATGGCAAAGAATTAGGCCGTGTGGTGGAATATGGAAAAACAGGCAAGTGGGACAAGGAACTCGCTGAAATCATCCAGTCTGCCCATTAATTCATGACTTTGACTGTAATTGTTCGCTGATCCTGATATTCATTTCATGCATAAGTTTCACCAGGAAGAAGTTTATCTCTTCTTTCATGGCATTGAACTCACTCAGCGGTATGCTCTCCGTCATGAATTCAATAAACAACTGGTAACCATTCTGACTGATTTCAGAAAAAATTGCCTGTTGTGATGTAAACCGGAATTCTTCAGACGACAATTTTTCGCGTACACGTTCCAGTAAGTCCTGCAATTGTTGAATGGATGTATCTGCGGCAAGCTGCAGTTTTATTTCTGCCCTGCGATGTGTGCGCATGCTCCAGTTATCAACCACACTGTCCACCATCTGCTTGTTGGGAACCGTTATCAATGTTTTATCTGCCGTGCGGATCCTGGTGCTGCGCAAACCGATATTCTCCACTGTGCCCATCACCTGGTTGACCTTCAGCAAATCGCCCGTGAAAAAAGGTTTATTGAAAAAGATGATGAATGAAGCGATCAGGTTTTCCAGGCTTTCCTTAGCGGCCAAGGCCAGTGCCGCGCCCACAATGCTTAAGCCGGTTAAAACAGTTCCGATATCCTGGTTGAAGCCCGCTTTCAGCGTCATAAGGATACCGCCGATGATGATGATCACTTTCAGGAAATCCCGGATAAATGAAACCAGTTGTTCATCGCTTTTCTCGGCAGTCTGCAAAGCTTTCCGTTCGAGGATAAATGCAAGGAAATTAACAAGCCCGATGATCAGCCAGGTAAACGCGAATATCAGGAGGCATACTCCGGATTTACTGATGATGAGGTCGAGCGGACGGCCAAAAATCTTTATATCCCATGCCGAGGGAAATGTGAGTTTATCGAGGGCCACTACTGCTACAGAAAAACTGATGAACCAACCCAGCGGACGAATGATGAGGTTGATGAATTCTTCGCGGGGCAGGTTTTTCCAGTAACGCCGCATGATAAAATGGATCAGGCCGGCTGCATGCCTCGACAAAAGCCTCCGCAGGGCAAACACAACCAGGATCGTGCCGAGCACAATCAAATAAGACCTGACATCATTATCTAAGTAAACACGGTCGAGAAAATCCATACGCAAAAATACATCAATTGATTTTACCGGATTTCATAGACCTGAACGGCATCTTCTGTCAACAAGTACAAAAAGCCATTGATGGCACGTATCGCGCGGTAACCCTTTATTGAATCGGGTAAGGGATATTCCTGTAATTGCAGGGAAGATATTTCATAGCTGAACAATTTATTGTCGCGGAAACCGTAAATCTTTTTGCCTGACACAGCCACGTCGGTCCAGCCGGTAAAAGGCAACCTGTTCTTCCATCCGCCATAATAATCAAAAATGTAAAAACCCCTGGAAGGGTCATAAACATATACCAGGTTATCGCTGTCCATGATCATAACCGGCGAAGGCACGGTGTCGAGCACCTGGCGCAGGTCGGCGCTTTCCTGCAAAAGGCGGCCGTCGTCACTGATTTTCTTCAGCTTGAATTCCTGCTCATCAAAAACCCATAACTGGTTATCATACGAATTGGCCACGGCCTGTACGCGGAATATCTGGTTTTTGCGCAGGTCGAGTGTGCTGCGCAGGCTGAGAAAACGGTCGAGTATCAGGATGCTGGAAAAACGCTGATAAAAAACGATCGGCTTCAGCGGGTTGCTGACATCAATATACGTGGGGTTACCATATTTCCTGACTTCATTGAATACCGCCGCGGAATCACCATTTGGGTACCGTTTCATGAGGCGGTTACCGGTATTGATCAGGTACAAATTGCCCAATGCGTCTACATTCATGGAGAGGTACTGGCCGGGTATGCTGTGTACAAAACGGAAACCTTTCAGAGAATCCGGATCCTGTGCAGCGGCAAAAGCCGGCAACATAACGGAGATGAGTATACGAAGTATGAGCCGCATCAGGATTGGCTTTTTTGATGGTACTTAAGTTGGAGACCGCCGGAATCAAATACCGCGTAACTGTCGTACCTGATCCAGTCACCCAAATTCACATACCTGCTTTCCGGTGAAAGCCTGAAATCAATAGGCAGGTGCCTGTGCCCGAAAATGAAATAATCGAAATGTTCTTTTTGCAAAACTTCCTTACAATACTGTATCAGCCATTCCTTGTCTTCACCAAGGAATACTTCATCCGAAGCGCCCGTTTGCACCCTGCTTTTCCTGCTGAAATAATTTGCCATTCCAATGCCAACAAACGGCGGTAATACGCCAAACAGCCATTGGCAGGTTTTATTGCGGAAAACTTTTTTGATAAACTTATACCCGTGGTCTCCGGGCCCAAGCCCATCTCCATGACCGATCAGGAACCGCTTACCGCCACGTTCGAAAACTGTTGGTTCAAAATAAACGGGGATATTCAGCTCGGTGCGGAAATAATCTGTCATCCACATATCGTGGTTACCCACAAAAAAATGAACGGGGATGCCTGCATCGGTTATTTCAGCGAGCTTGCCCAATATCCTGACATATCCTTTGGGTACCACTTTCCTGTATTCGTACCAGAAATCAAATAAGTCGCCCAGAATAAAAATTTCCGTCGCGTCTTTCCTGATGTCATCCAGGAAGCGCACAATTTTTTTTTCGCGTACCAGGCTGCTGGCATGGTCTGGCGCGCCCAGGTGAAAATCGGAAAGGAAATATATTTTCGGCGTATCGGCCATGTAGGTGCGTCAGGGTTTATACTTCATTTGCAGGTAAGCCAGTACATCGCCAACAGGGATTTCGGGAAGCCCTTCGGTGGAGCGGTTGTACCAATATATCCATGCGTTCGACGGTTTTCCATCGCGGTACACCGAAACCAGGTCGCGGCGGTACCAGGGCGTTTCCCCTTCTTCGGTGTTGAGCCCTTCATAATCATCCAACTGCCCGAACACCCAACCAAATTCATCCGGGTTCTTCAATTCATACAACTCGCCGTAAATAAAATTTTCTTCACTAACGGGAACGGCTACCGGATATTCGCCCTTATCAAAAAACTTTCCCTTTACGACAGCTTCTCCAATCAGCCTGAAATGCTGTGTCAGGTAATGGTACGCCGGGTTCCTGAAGCCGCTGCGCAGCGAACCGTATACAAATAATTGTTGTTGAGGGTTGCTCATATCATTTCCATTTACATGGTTATGCTTCCACCAGGAAGCAATACACTTCACCGGGACCGTGTACGCCCGTGACCAGGGTTTTTTCTATATCGGCGGTTCGGCTCGGGCCGGTGGCCAAGGTGATCAATGATGGCATTTGCTGCCCATATTTCTCGCGGATTGATTGTAAACCATCACGGATATCCGGTACAATCTGATGGCTGTACGCGATGCAGATATGCACCGGTGCATACACGCTGCTCGTCCTTCCGCTGAATTGGCCGGCACTCATGAGTATGCTTCCCGTTCGGGCCACGAGGCATTCGCAATCAGTGATCGACACATCGCAGGATGCCAGGTCGGCGTAAGGCTCAATTCCCGGAAACATGGCCGCCAGCTCCGCATCGCGGATGTACACTTTTTGCCAGGCCTGTTGTTGCAATAAGGCCATCACCTGGGCCGACATATCCCTTTGATCCGTGCAATACGCGAAGCGTCCCTGCAATGCGGAAAATTCCCTCGCGAAAACCAGGGCGGGGTCATCCTGCTCAGTGCGAAACACGGGTTGGTTCCCCTCGCTCTGCGGAAAAGGGATAGGCACCGGGGTTGCCAGTGCCTGCCTGATGCGTTTCAAAATATTTTCTTTTGCCGGACTTGTTCCCATAATTTCCGGTGCTTAGATCGATGGCGGATGCTTTAATTCCTGTGGAAGGCTGCTCTCCGGCTCTTTGGCAACCGAATCTTCCGGTTCTACATCCAATAGCTTCTTCTCCTCAAATGGCCTTTTTCCTATCAGGGCTTCCACATCGCTCTTAAACAATACTTCCCTGACCAGTAATTCCTTCGCGAGTTTTTCAACCTGCTCCCTTTTCTCGGTCAGTAATTGTTTCGTTTTAGTATATGCGTCATCAATCAGTTTACGTACTTCATGGTCAATCATTTTACCCGTTTCCTCGCTGTAGGGTTTGGTGAAATAATTTTCCTGCGCAGGGTCGTAATAACTGATATTTCCCACTTTGTCATTCATGCCATAGACAGTCACCATGCTGTACGCGATCTTGGTGATTTGCTGCAAGTCGTTGCTGGCGCCGGTGCTGATCTTGCCAAAGAAAATCTCTTCACTGGCCCTTCCTCCCAATGTCATGCATATCTGGTCAATCAACTGGTCGGTATTGTACAGGTATTGTTCTTTAGGTGTGTATTGCGCGTAGCCCAGGGCCGCGGTGCCACGTGGCACAATGGTTACTTTTAATAACGGGTACGCGTGTTCGAGGTACCAACCGCAAATCGCGTGGCCTGCTTCGTGGTATGCGATGATTTCCTTTTCTTCAGGCGATATGATTTTATTCTTCTTCTCCAACCCTCCGATCACCCGGTCAATCGCGTCCTGGAAATCGCTCATATCTACCGCTTCCTTGTTTTTGCGCGCGGCAATCAGGGCCGCTTCATTACACACGTTGGCAATATCTGCCCCGGCAAAACCCGGAGTTTGCTCCGCGAGTTTATGGATATCCAGTTTCTGGGACACTTTAATAGGCGCGAGGTGCACTTTAAAAATCGCTTCCCTTCCCTGGAGGTCAGGGCGGTCGATGCTGATCTGACGGTCGAAACGGCCCGGGCGGAGCAAGGCGCTGTCCAATACATCAGGCCTGTTGGTAGCGGCGAGGATGATGATGCCAAGGTCGGTACCAAAGCCGTCCATTTCAACCAGCAACTGGTTCAGGGTGTTCTCCCTTTCGTCGTTGCTCATCATCACGTTCTTTCCCCGTGCCCTGCCAATCGCGTCAATCTCATCTATGAATATAATGCAGGGCGCTTTTTCTCGGGCCTGTTTAAACAAATCCCGCACACGGCTCGCGCCCACACCCACAAACATCTCCACAAAATCACTGCCGCTCAGGCTGAAAAATGGCACTTGCGCTTCTCCGGCCACGGCTTTTGCCAATAAGGTTTTACCGGTACCGGGAGGGCCCACCAGCAATGCGCCCTTAGGTATCTTGCCGCCCAGTGATGTATATTTCTTGGGGTTCTTTAAGAAGTCAACAATTTCCATCACTTCCACCTTGGCTTCATCAAGCCCGGCCACATCCGCGAACGTGATGTTGACACGCGTACCTTTCTCAAACAAAGTGGCTTTTGATTTACCTATGTTGAAGATACCGCCGGGTCCGCCGCCGCCGCCGGGGCCACCCACTTTGCGCATCATTAAAATAAACAGGAAACCAATGAGCAGGATCGGCAATAACGTGCTGATGATTTGCCCGAACAATTCTCCTTCATCATCTGGCGAATCTGGCACTTGCCTTACCATTGGGTTGCGCGCATAAAATTCGCCCATCTCCTTGGCAAAGGTTTCATCTTTGATAATGCTGAAATACAATTGGGGCTGATTAATTTTCAGCACCATATCGTATTTTTTTTCATCCGATTTGTCGTTCAGCATTTGCTTGTACAAGCCGGCTTTTGCCACCACACTGTCGCGGTTCAGGAAAACGCGCACAATTTTTTTGTTTCGGATGGTCTTGATCTTTTCCACATCGCCCTGGCTAACCATCTGATAAAACTTCTGCTGATCCGTTTCCACACCCGCACTGCTCGCTCCTGTCATCATGTGATAGGCGATGATGGACACAAAAAGCACGGCATAAATCCAGTATATATTGAATTTACTTTTCTTCTTTTGAGGGTCCTCACCCATTGGCGGCATGTTGTCCGGGTTCATGTTCCTTTTATTGTTGTTCTGACTCATAATCTTAGCGGGCATTTAGCCCATATCGTTAACAGGGTTAGGTATTGAAATGTTGAGTGTAAGTTTACAAGTCGTGCCCAATGGATGGCGCATCGCTCCACAATTCTTCGATGCGGTAAAACTTCCTTGGTTCAGGCATCATTACATGCACCACTACGTTAATATAATCAATCAGAATCCACTGTTGCCCCTGGTGGCCTTCGTGGCGAAAAGGCAGCTCACCACATTTCTTTTTAACTTCTTCTTCCACAAAATCGGCAATCGCCCTTAACTGTGTGCTATTGGTTGCCTGGCAAATGACGAAAAAATCAGCCACCGCTTCAGGGATCTTCCTCAGATCAAGACTTATGACCTGCTCCCCTTTTTTCTCCTGTATGGCGTGGATGATGGTTTTGAAAATCTTGCTGTTCCTGTTTAGCCTTGTGAGGCTTTTAGGGCGGTTTTGTAAAACGTTCAAATTGTTCAAATCGATGTATTTAATTAAAATTTGGCCATGATAACAGCCATGGCTGGCCGGGAAACCAATTGGCTTTGCCGGATATCCAAAAGTAGCATTTCTTTGCCATTGTCATGGAAATGGACCCAGCCAAATTATTCCAGGTTTTAGATACGATCGATAGTACCAACAACTATGCCATGGGGCAGATTCATGCGGGTTTGGCTCATCACGGCTCGGCCTGGATGGCCAGGGAGCAGTTTTCCGGAAAGGGCCAAAGGGGTAAAACCTGGGAATCGGAACCTGGCCGGAACATCGCGCTCAGCATCTGCCTCAATCCCGGTGCGGCTTACCACCCGAATCCATTCCTGTTCAGCGCCAGGCTGGCGATTATTTGCCGCGATTTTGTGCAAACCCTCGTGCCGGATAAGGTCAAAATCAAATGGCCAAATGACATTTATATTGGTGACAGAAAGGCAGGCGGCTTATTGGTTGAAAACATTTACCAGGGCCAATCCTGGAAATGGTCAGTGGCCGGCATCGGACTCAATATCAACCAGAGCGACTTTGGCGAACTCAGTCAAAAAGCCGTATCCATATATCAAATAACAAAACTGGAGCATGACCCCGTCGCTCTGGCCCAAAACCTGCATGCTAGACTCATCGAGGGGTTCGACCCTGCTGAACCGGTTGATCCAGTCCAGATCATCCAGGTGTACAATCATCAGCTTTTTCGAAGGTCTGAAACGATCCGGCTAAAAGTCAATGAACAGCTAATTGAGGGAAAATTGACCGGCGTAAACTTATCCGGCGAATTAATGATAAATGATGGCACCGAAAAATATTTTCGCTTTGGTGAACCGGAATGGTTGATTTAAACTTCCCCTGTTTCCGCTTTTCTTGCTTCCACTTCAAACCTGTTTTGCCAGTACCCATTTCGGAGGCTTTCCCAAAGATAGCGGACGATGAAAGGGACCAACCCGTTCGCTTCGTATTGTTTCACATGGCATAGTTCATGCCTGAACCAGGCTTTGTTTTGCAAAAAATCGTCGCTGCTGATACCAGATAAGTGAATGGTATGGCCAATGACAATGGCCACGCGTTCAGTGCCGAGTTTGGCCGCTGCCATGCGTGCCAGCCAGGAATGCTCGCGAATGCCGATGGGTTTTCGCGGCTTTAAAAAACCGGGGATATCATCAGGAATGTTTACTTGCACGTTTGCCGGGTTTAGCCGGAACATCCAGTGATTTCCAGGCTTTGATGATTTCTTCGGCATGTTGTGCCGACTTAGGTTTCAGGAATATCTTACGGATCACCCCCTTCTCATCGATCAGGAAAGTGGTACGGTGCAAACCCATATATTTCCTGCCGTACAATTGCTTTTCGCCCCAAACACCATAAGCATCAATAACCTTATGTTTGGGATCGGCAATCAGTTCGAAAGGCAGGTCGTATTTGGTTTCAAATTTCTTGTGCTTCTCTATGTCGTCGGGACTAACGCCGATTACTTCAAATCCCTCGTTCTTCAATAAACCAAAATTATCGCGCAGGTTACAAGCTTGTACGGTGCAAGTAGGCGTTCCGTCTTCAGGATAAAAATACAATACCAGTTTTTTCCCTTTGTAAGATGAGAGTGAAACAGGTTTTCCGTCCTGTGATTTACCTGTAAATGCTGGCGCTTTCATGCCTTCTGTCAGATGTGTCATTGGTTTTGCTTTTCGAGGTTAACATCAAACCCTGATCAATGGTTGACTCATCGTGTAAAACGATAAGTTTTCTCGGTCCGGTTCCCCACCTGGTCTTCTACAATTATCCTGAGTTCGTGCGGCCCTTCAATGCAGTATTCATCAAATGTATATACAAATCGTTTGCCTTTGTCGTTGCTAAACCTTAACCAACGCCCATCCAGCAATGCCCTGAATACCGCGATCTCTTCGCTGTTATCCGCTACACCAAACACAATCCGCTTCAACCCGGCCGCGTTCATGCCATCCCTGAAACCGATAGGCGTAACCACCGGGGGCTCTTTGTCAAGCATTAATTCGAAGCGGCCAAACTCCCTGAAAGATGCGCCATACCAGCCATTATTAAATGTTGCTTTCCTGAAATCCTCGGAACTGCCATATGACCTCTTCATGACTACTTTTCCCGTATCAGTTAAAGGGAAATCAGCCTTGATGCGTATGGGGAAATACCCATGCACCGGAACTTCAGGGTTATGCAATTGATGAACAGGTTGCCCGTTGGGGCCTAACGTTTTAGCATACACGAAACGGAAGGAATCGTACACATGCTGTTCGGGCAAATAAAAACTGATATCGTCGCGGTCAAACACATTCGCCACGCCCGGACGAAATAAAACACCTGTTTTTTCAGGAACAGCAGATGTTTTACCGGTAAACAGCAATTCAGATTCTATCGTGGATGCATTACCGTTAGCATCGTATACTTTCACAACAATTTTTCTCGGCTGATTGGGTTCAAGCGTGATGATGCCGTCCGGCCGGTCGCCCAATACATAAATCCCTTTCGCGCTGCCGGGCAGCAACGACAAATGCTCCAGGTAGGCGCCGCCCTTTTTGCGGAATGCATGGTCAATATGCGCGTTTAAGTAACGGGTTTCATCATAGCCGATGCTATCCATGATAAATCCGCTCATCAAACGCCCATCTACCCATAACTCCGCTGCGAAAATGCCATTCTGATTGGTTGACCCGCTATACCTGTCGTACGCCGTGAATGCCAGGCTGACCCTATCGCTGTTCACAACCATTTTACCTGCGGCCGGATAGTAAACACCCGCCTTCTTTGATAAAGCAATGATGCGGGGCGATTGTTCGTATGTGCTCAGCCTGCGGTCGTACAGTGCCAGCCTCAGTATATCCGGTGGCACACGGTCTTCAACCGGGAACCCAAATAAAAGCGGGTTCAGCACTTTCTCCGCTTTGGTATCCCGGATTTCAAAATGCAGGTGGGGGCCCTGTGAACCACCGGTGTTCCCGCTGTATGCGATGAAATCGCCCTGCTTCACCGGGAAAAGCCCGGCAGGGATATCCAATGAAACAGCCCAGGATTGCAATCGGTACTGTTGCTCTGTGACGTACTTCTCCAATTCCGGATAGAAATCATTGAGGTGGGCATACACGGTGGTGAGCCCGTTCGGGTGGTCTATATAAATAGCCCTTCCAAACCCGAATTTCTCAATCTTCACCCTCGATACATGCCCGGCCGCCGATGCCAGGATGGGCAGATTTTCCCTCCGCTCCGTTTTGCAGTCTAAACCCATATGGTAATGGTTCGACCTGAGTTCCCCGAAATTTGCAGCCAGGGCACGGGTGGCCCGAACCGGCCAGACAAAATAATTTTTAGGATAAGCAGGCCAGGAAAACGATTGCGCGATTGCGTACTCCTTGCAGCAAAAACACAGAAGGCATATATATAAAAGCTTTTTTTTCAGCATCATATAAGTCATCAGGGGGCTTGGGATTTAACTCTTGGCGCCAAAGGTACAGACCCCAACCTGATTAGACTAAAAGCGCCGCCATGAAATCGTTAACAGATGTGTAAAACCCGGTTTGATTTCTTTCCGCTAAAATTTGCCCCCCATAGCATTAACAATTACTTTTGCACGCCATCTCATTCGGCACATTCCTTATGCCAAAAAATCCTTCCATCCAATCTGTTTTAATCATCGGTTCAGGTCCTATTGTGATCGGACAGGCCTGTGAATTCGACTATAGCGGCACACAGGCGGCCCGCAGCCTCCGTGAAGAAGGCATCCGCGTGATCCTCATCAACAGCAACCCGGCAACCATCATGACAGACCCCATGATGGCCGACAGGGTCTACCTGCTGCCCCTGACCGTAGAAAGCATTGAACAAATTTTAGAAGAAAACGATATCGACGCAGTATTGCCAACCATGGGCGGACAAACCGCATTGAATCTCTGTAAAGAAGTGGATGAACTGGGGATTTGGGAGAAGTTTAATGTGAAATTGATTGGTGTCGACATCAAAGCCATCGACAAAGCGGAAGACCGCGAAAAATTTCGCCGGTGGATGATTGAGATGAATATACCCGTGGCGCCTGCTAAAATCGCCAACTCATATTTAGAAGGAAAAGAGTTTGCACAGGAAATCGGGTTCCCTTTGGTCATTCGCCCATCGTTTACCCTTGGCGGCAGCGGAGGTGGCATCGTCTTTAAAAAGGAAGACCTTGATGAAGCCCTGAATAACGGTTTAAAAGCCTCCCCGATACATGAAGTGCTGGTGGAGAAAGCGGTTTTGGGATGGAAAGAATTTGAATTGGAATTGCTACGCGATGACCACGATAACGTAGCCATCATTTGTACCGTAGAGAATTTTGACCCGATGGGTGTACACACCGGCGACAGCATCACGGTTGCGCCGGCCATGACATTGAGCGATACGGCTTTTCAACTCATGCGCAACACCGCCATCCGCATGATGCGCGACCTGGGTAATTTCGCCGGGGGATGTAATGTGCAGTTTGCACTGAACCCGCAAACGGAAGAAATCATTGTAGTGGAGATCAACCCGCGTGTGAGCCGCTCATCCGCACTGGCCAGCAAAGCCACGGGATACCCGATCGCGAAAATCGCCAGCAAACTGGCCATCGGATACACACTTGATGAACTTAAAAATCAGATCACCCAATCAACCTCCGCATATTTTGAACCGGCCCTGGATTATGTTATTGTAAAAATCCCCCGCTGGAACTTTGATAAATTCAAAGGCGCCAACGATACGCTTGGCTTCCAGATGAAAAGCGTTGGCGAAGTAATGGGCATCGGCCGAAGCTTTGCGGAAGCCGTGCAGAAAGCCTGCCAGAGCCTGGAGAATGAAGCGGTTGGATTGGGTTATTACGGGAAAAGCCTGATGCATGCGGATGAATTGCTCGAATACATCAAAACCCCGAAATGGGACCGCATATTCCGCATCAAAGACGCCCTGATGGCGGGCGCCAGTATCCGCAGGATTTGCGAGAATACTCAAATTGACCGTTGGTTTATATACCAGATCCAGCAAATCTGTGAATGCGAAAAAGAAATCGCGCAATATACCAGCGATAGCCTGCCTGGCAGTTTACTGGAGAAAGCCAAACTCCTTGGATTCAGTGATGAACAGATTGTACGCATCATGCGTGAATCAAACAGCGAAAAAATTTATGAACGCCGCAAAGCCATGGGCCTGACAAGGGTATTCAAAATGGTGGATACCTGCAGCGCCGAATTCATGGCGAGCACTCCTTATTTCTATTCCACATTTGAAAAACAAGCCGAAGGCATAAACGGTGACCCCGGCTTGATGCAAAACGAATCTGTCAGGAGCGATAAAAAGAAAATCATTGTGTTGGGCAGCGGCCCCAACCGCATCGGGCAAGGGATTGAATTCGATTATTGCTGTGTACACGGACTGCTCGCGATAAAGGAATGCGGATACGAAGCCATTATGGTGAATTGTAACCCTGAAACCGTATCGACTGATTTTGACATTGCAGACAAATTATATTTTGAACCTGTTTTCTGGGAACATCTTTGGGAAATCGTAGAACATGAAAAACCCGATGGTGTGATTGTGCAATTGGGCGGACAAACAGCGCTGAAACTGGCGAAAAGACTGAACGAAAAAGGCATACCCATCATTGGCACCTCCTTCGATAACATGGACATTGCCGAAGACCGCGGCCGTTTCAGCGATATGCTGAAAGATCTCGGCATCCCCTATCCAAAATACGGAACAGCCTTTACCACCGACGAAGCCATTGAAGTAGCCAGGGAAGTGGGATATCCCGTGCTGGTGAGGCCAAGTTATGTATTGGGCGGACAACGCATGCGGATTGTATTGAATGACGAAGAACTCGAACGCGGCGTACTCAGTTTATTGAAACATTTACCCGGCAATAAAATTTTAATTGACCACTTCCTCGATCGTTGTCAGGAAGCAGAGATAGACGCCATTTTCGACGGTGACCAATTTCACGTGATGGGCGTTATGGAACATATTGAACCGGCAGGTATCCACAGCGGCGACAGCAATGCCGTGCTGCCACAATTCAACCTAAGTCCATTGATTGTTCAAACCATGGAAGAATACGCGGAAAAAATCGCGAGGGCGCTGCATATCAAAGGGCTCATCAATATCCAGTTCGCGATTAAAGACGGAACCGTGTATGTGATTGAAGCCAACCCGCGCGCATCAAGGACCACGCCGTTCATCGCGAAAGCATACCAGATCCCTTACCTGAATATTGCCACCAAAGTAATGCTGGGAGAAGCCAAACTGAAGGACTTCAGGTTTGAGAAAAAACTCACTGGCTTTGCCATCAAGGAACCTGTTTTCTCATTCAATAAATTCCCTGGTGTGAACAAGGAGTTAGGGCCGGAAATGAAGAGCACGGGAGAAGCCATCCGTTTCATCAAAGACCTGCGCGACCCATATTTCAGGCAATTGTACAAGGAAAGGAGCATGCACCTGAGTAAATAAAATTCAGTTGCTCATATTCCATGCGCCCCTTAGCTTGGGCGCATGCAGCATCCATCCATACCGATCTGGAAAAAAGCCCCCTTTGCCAGGATATTGATTCCCCTGGTATCGGGCATACTCATTCAATATCAGTTACAGGTTTCCGTTAGTTTCACTGCAATAGCCTGGGTTAGCACCATCCTGACATGGATATTGTTCAGGCAGCTTCCTTTGCCCATCAGGTTCAGGTACCAAAAATGGCAGGGCTTCTCCATACTCTATTACATCTGCCTGTCTGGCATGCTCCTTACCTGGGCGGCAGACATCAGGCACCGTACAGATTGGTTTGGGCATAGCGTCGACTCATTTGATATGCTCGACTTGCAGGTGGCTGAGGCCCCCTCGCCAACAGCAAAGTCATTTCGCACAGAAACTATTGTACAGGGTATTATAAACAATAACAAAAGATATACGGCAAGCGGGAAGCTGATATTGTATACGGAAAAAAAGAACGGGATTTCGCCATTTCAGATTGGTGATAACATATACATACGCAAGAAGCCTCAGCCATTAACCGGCAATAACAACCCTGGAGCGTTTAACTATGCCCGTTATGCCGCATTTAAACAAGTCTACCATTCCGTTTACCTGAAACATGGGGAGTACCACGTTGAAAAGAAAACACAAAGTAAAGGCATTGTATACCTCATAAATGCCATGAGGGAATCGATCATTGGTATATTAAAAAAACATTTTTCGAATGACAGCAAAGTGTTAGGCGTTGCGGAAGCGCTGTTGCTGGGTTATAAACAAGACCTGGATAAGGATTTACTCCAGGATTACAGCCGGGCGGGCGTTGTACACATCATTGCCATTTCAGGCCTTCACCTTGGGATATTATATATTATTGCAGGATGGATCCTGGCAAGATTACCTTTCATAAAACGAAAGCCTTTGCTGCAGGCAATCCTGTGCGCGGCCTTTCTATGGACCTTCACCCTGCTAACCGGCGCCGGGGCATCCGTATTGCGCAGTGCCGTTATGTTTTCAACCATCCTGCTTGGCAAAACATTGACTCGTAAGAGTGGCATAGAACAGTCATTGATTGCTTCGGCATGTATCCTGCTTTCCTGTAATCCTTTTCTTTTGTGGGATGCAGGTTTTCAATTAAGTTACCTGGCTGTAGCGGGGATTGTATGGCTGCAAAAGCCCATTGAACGCTGCTGGTATATTCCCTATAAATGGCTAAGTAAAATATGGGAACTCTCATCCGTTACGCTTGCCGCGACCATTGGTACATTGCCCGCATGCCTGTACCTGTTTCACCAGTTCCCCAATTACTTTTTTATCGCAAACCTGCTTGCGGTTCCATTGAGTACCATCATCCTGGTAATGGAAATTATGTTATTGCCTTTATCTGAAATACCAATGATAAGTAATGCCATTGCCTGGGCAATCCATCAACTTATTTACGGGATGAACCTGTTCATTGAATGGCTCAATGGGTGGCCTTATGCGGTTTGGGAGCAAATTTATGCCGACATACCCACGAGCCTCTCACTCCTGATGGCCATTGGTTTTGCAACTATCCTGGTACATGAACGCAGAAAGAAATATTTGTATGGATGCCTGGTCTCATCTCTCTTTTTTGTTAGTTTTCACAGCATCGCCGATTTCAGGCACCAGGATCAGAAATTAATCATCCTCTATCATGCAAAAAAGCAAGTGGCTGCGGATATTATTGATGGTTACAGTTTCTATCCGATCAGGTATCATACCGGAGATTTTGAGGCGGGAAACGACGCATACAAGTCAACCAGGACAGCCATGCAGGCCCGGCAACCAATAAGTAAACATCCACAAGTAAGGCATTACGGAAATGCATGGAAAATTGGCGACCGGTCAATGCTCATCCTCGACGCATCACAGGCCGATAGCAGCCGGATACCCATACTAACCAGTCCGATCGTTGTCCTGCACGGAAATCCAACAGTCGATATGAAAAAAATAAAAACTATCTTTCAACCTTCCATCATCATATTCGACCCCTCAAACAGCTTGTGGAAAATTGCGCAGTGGAAAGAATCCTGCAAGGGTTTACCTTTGCCCTGCTTTTCCATCCCGGACCAGGGTGCATTCATTTCTCAATGGAACCATCGCCCCGGCCCGTTCAAATAGGGTAAAACCCATTCCAATCATGAAAAAAATCAAATCAGCATTGATCTCCGTCTTTTACAAAGATGGATTAGACTCACTTGTACATACATTACATACACAAAATGTGCGCATCTACAGTACGGGCGGCACTCAGCAATACATTGAGAAACTAGGAATACCCTGTGTTCCGGTTGAATCCATAACATCATACCCATCCATATTGGGAGGTCGCGTAAAAACCCTGCACCCACTGATTTTCGGGGGCATCCTTGGCCGACGCGAATGGGAACAGGACAGGATAGATATGCAGCAATATCAAATCCCGGAGATTGACCTGGTGATCGTTGACCTCTATCCTTTCGAGGAAACGGTGGCTGCCATGACTGGCGCAGACCTGGCAGAAGACGAGAAAGAAAAAAAGATTATTGAAAAAATAGATATAGGCGGGCCGAGCATGATCAGGGCTGCCGCTAAAAACCACGCGGATGTGCTGGTGCTGGCTTCAAAAAATGATTATGCAGGTCTTGAAGCAATCATCAAAGAACAAAACGGGCAAACCACGCTTGAACAAAGGCGGACATTTGCCATCAAGGCATTTGACATTTGTTCGGCATATGACCATGCCATCTCAAATTATTTTCACCAAACCGCTTATCCACCTGTATTCGGACAAACAGAACGGAGTTTGCGTTACGGCGAAAACCCACACCAGCCGGCAAGCTTTATTGGCAACCTGGATCAATCGTTTACACAATTGCATGGGAAAGAAATCTCATACAATAACCTCGTTGATATAGACGCGGCCATCCAGCTCATTCATGAATTTCAAATGGATGAAACTGTTTTCGCCATCATCAAACATACAAATGTATGCGGCATCGCTTCCCGCGCAACTGCGAAAGAAGCATGGGATGCGGCGTTGGCAGGCGATCCGGAAAGCGCTTTCGGCGGTATATTGGTCTGCAATAAACCTATTGACCTGCTTACTGCGGAAGCCATCAGCAGTATTTTCTTTGAAGTGCTGATTGCACCCGGCTTTCATGAGGAAGCGCTACCCGTCTTGCAATCAAAAAAGAACAGGATACTGCTTCAGTTAAAAAATATGCCATCGCCAAGCGTTCAATTCAGGTCAATGCTGCATGGCGTACTGGTTCAGCAAACAGATGAGGGTAATGTACGCGACTGGAATGAAACAGGTGCCCGCCCATGTACAGAACGCGAAAAATCAGATTTATTATTCGCCAATATCATCTGCAAACATTTAAAGAGCAATGCCATTGCGATTGTAAAAGACAAACAACTCATTGGCAAAGGTTGCGGACAAACGAGCCGTGTAGACGCGCTCAGGCAGGCCATCGAAAAAGCCCGCCAGTTTGGGTTTAACCTTGACAACGCGGTGTTGGCCAGCGATGCCTTCTTCCCGTTTGATGATTGTGTGATGATCGCGCACAGCGCGGGTATCAGCGCTTTTGTGCAACCGGGCGGCTCCGTGAGAGACAACGACTCCATTGAATATTGCAGGCAACATGGGCTCGCCATGGCAATGACAGGTATGCGGCATTTCAGGCATTAAAAAGCAACAAACAGATCGCTTCAATTCGTGCAACTTGGAACTTAAATCAAAAGGATACCTGGCATTGGCAACCACAAGTATTGTGTGGGGAACAACCTGGGTAGCCAGCAAACTTGGGGTGAATGACATGCCGGCATTGCAGATGGCTTATATCAGGCAATTCCTGGCAGGCTTATGCTTTGTGTTGTTTTTCATGATCCGATATCGGTCTCCTCTCCCTACCGCCAGGCAATTTCGATGGATGACCATCATGGCCATCCTTATGTTTGTTTTTGCCAACGGACTAAGCACCTGGAGCCTGAAATATATACCTACGGGCTTAAGCGCGCTGATTGGCGCTTTATACCCTTTAAGCGTGGTTATCATAGAAAGGCTTTTCTTTCATAGCAAACGTATGACCGCATTAACATTCCTGGGCTTATTCCTGGGCATCAGCGGTGTGGGTATTGTTTTTTATGAAAACATCTATGGCTCACATGGTATTGAGTTTTATATCGGCCTGGCCCTTGCCATGGTCGCAATGCTCTCCTGGAGCCTGGGTACAGTTTTCATCAGCAGGAACAAAGCGAATATCAATCCATATTACGGTACCGGGTGGCAAATGCTGATCAGTGCATTGATCCTGTTTATCTGGGCGGAAGGGAGCCAACAAAGCATTCCCTTTTCAGCCATCAGCACGCGGGCCTGGTTGATGATTGCTTACCTGGTTGTTTTTGGGTCAATCATCAGCTTTGTAGCTTTCATCTATTCCATGAAAAGGCTTCCCGCCGCTATCGCATCATTGTATGCATACATCAACCCGCTGATCGCCATGCTCATGGCATCCGTCTTATTAAATGAAAAACTGACCATTCATATTTTATGGGGAGCAATCGTTACGCTCATTGGAGTATTCCTGGTTAATTATAGCTTGAAAAAGAATACAGATCGTCAGCGTTGAGTTTCCGTAAGAAAGCGTGCATACATATCGCGCCATCCCTTAAACATGGGGGCGGTTCCCAGGAACTGGTTGTGAAAAATGCTGATCATGGTTCCTTTCACCGATCGGCACTGATCGTAGTAATACATTAACTCTTCAAAACTGGTGTCCGCATCCTGCTTCTGTTCAAAGAAACTGTTCGCGTCCATAAAACAAAAAGGATGTACCCTCAACTGCGTAATCTCTTCCCTTTCCAGGTCATACCAAAGAAATGAAGACGCGATGGAAGCACGGAACCCATTGATGCTCCCGTAGCCCATACTATAATCATCAGTGATGCCCGCCAGCGATAAAGCCCGGTATGTACCGGGTAATTGAAAGCGTATATAATGCTGCCGCGATTTTTTGACTGGCTTCCCGGATAATTTTTGAAGGGCGCCCAGCTCTTCATGCAATGCTTCCGAACGGACATGCGTCTCCCATGATGGGTGAAGCCCCGTGTCGTACCGTTGCGCATGGGCTTTAATCAATTCCCTGAATGCGGGGTTTTGGGTAGAGATATTTTTGTCATACCGGTTACGGTTAAACGAAAATAAAAAGAAATATATCGGCGACAATTGATGCCTGTCATGAAGGGCATCCATCAAAGCATAGCTATTGTATGGATCAGGCTTTAACCCGGCGAGCACCTGCAAACGCTCAATACCGGGCTTCCGGATAAATCCGCCAAGGTTTCGCCAAAATCCCTTGTGCTGATACGACCAGGCAATATCAATATCATATGTTGGTTTAAAGTGAAACCTTGCTTCCCGTATGATTAATTCCGGGAAACGCTTTTGCAATGATACTGCCAGATCTTGCACCCAAATATTCACCAACGGAAGGTGCAGGAACCGTTCGCGGAATGCGATGGATTCTTCATGCGGGAACCGTTCGTATTGATCGGGCTTATAAGGCAGGTACTCTTCATACCGGCTCAGCAGGTAAAAAACAGCGGAAAAAATATCGAATGGGTGATCCCCGGTTTCCTTCCTGAATAATACAGGGAACATGGGCAAGTGCACGACGGCCGGGCGTTCATGCCTTAACCCTTTTTCCGATAACAGTCCGGAAGACGATACATGATATGAGTCCTTCTTCAATTTCTCCGGGGCATATACAACCGCAGGCCCCTGGTATTTCATGAATTCATCCTGACGATCAGTGAGTGAAAAAGGCAATCCCAGTAATTCCCCAAATATTAAATTGAGTGTGTACTCCAGCCGCCTGTTGTTGATATGGGAATAGATCAGCAGCATAAAGAGTATCCTGGAATCTGCAAATCACGGAACTTACTTTTTGTACCGTTCCTTCCAGAGTTGATTAAATGTTTTCTGACTGAATTGGAGGTCACCATGAACTTCCGTCCATGACGTAAATAATTTATTGACGAATGAATTCTTGAGTTTTCCGCCGCCCATGTTCATCAAGCCCCTTCGCATACTCGCCAGTTTCCACATCTTCCATGCCATTTTTTCTGAAAGTGCATGTGTGCCTTCCTGCACGGATTCATGCCTGTTTTCCAACAGCAACTCATGAAGGTTAATCTTCACCGCGCAAACCTCCGTGCAATTACCACAAAGCGAAGAAGCGTAACTAAGGTGCTTAAAGTCATCCATACCCTTCAGGTGCGGGGTAATCACGCTGCCAATTGGGCCGCTGTAGGTAACGCCATAACTATGGCCGCCGATATTCTTGTACACCGGGCAGGCATTCAAACAAGCGCCGCAGCGAATACAATATAAACTTTCCCTTTGCCTGGGGTTCTTCAGGATTTCCGTCCTGCCATTATCCAGCAATATCACATACATCTCATCCGGGCCATCAGTTTCAAACTGCTGCCGGGGCCCGGTGATGATGGTGTTGTACACCGTCACCTTTTGCCCGGTACCAAATGTGCTGAGTAAAGGCCAGAACAAGGATAAATCCTGTACAGAAGGGATCACTTTCTCAATTCCCACCACAACAATATGCGTTCTGGGAAACGCGCAAGACAACCTCGCGTTCCCCTCATTTTCAGTTACCGCTACCGCGCCGATATCACTGATGATAAAATTCGCGCCTGTAATCCCAACTTCCGCTTCCACATATTTTTTCCGCAGAATATTCCTGGCTACCTGCGTTAGTTGTTCAGGATTAAGATTGGCCGGAGTTCCCAGTTTTTCCTGGAAGAGTTTTGCAACATCCTCCTTGCTCTTATGCATAGCAGGAGTAACAATATGGTAAGGGGGTTCTTCGTCAAGTTGCTGGATGTATTCGCCCAAATCAGTCTCCACGCTTTCAATGCCATTTTTCTGCAATGCATCGTTCAGGTGAATCTCCTCGGTAACCATGCTCTTGCTTTTCACCAGGGTCTTACAACCCTTTTGCCGGCAAATAGTTAAAATTTCGGAAATAGCCTGGTCGGCGGTCTCGGCCCAAATAACCTTTCCGCTACGCTTGCTGAATTCCAGTTCAAAAGTTTCCAATTGCTGATCGAGTTGCTCAATGGCCTTCCACTTGGCATTTTTGGCCTTCTCCCTCGCCAACTCAAGCTGATCAAATTGTTGCTTGCCTTTTGGCACTGCGGCATTGTACCGTCCTATATTAAAGTTGATGGTGCGGCGATGACTCAGGTCAGTCGCTTTCTGGCGGCTCTTCTCTAAAAATTCGGCGGAAGCTTGCATCATAATGGTTGAACCGGCTAAGTGCAGGAATCACCGGGCGATGGCGACGCTCCGTTCAAGTCCCGAACTATGCTCAGCATATCAGCGAAGATAAATATTCCTAATGTTTTGAAGAAGAATTGTTGAAGGCACGACAGCCTGAATGATACAGTTAAAATAATGATGACTTTATCCTGATCGGTTAAAGGCCAGGCTTCAGTTTCCCCAAACGGGTTGTTACACTGGGGTTCTGCAAACTCGAAATCACTTTCGCGAAATCTTCCTGGCTATCCACCAGGACCATTAATACATCATTGGGTAAAATCTCTGTGGATCCTCCCGGCCTGATATATTTATCATCTCTTTTTATCATAATAATAAAAGTGGATTTAGGAAAATGAAGGTCCACAATCCGCTTATTTACTGCATAATATTCCGGCAAAACCAGGATTTCCTGCAATGAGTTTTTGGGAAGGTCAAGGATAAGCTTCTCAACTTCTGATTTGGGCTTCACGTTTTCAGGCAAAGCTACATGCAACCACCTGGCAACTATTGACAATGTGGTACCCTGAAAAAGTACGGATGTAACCGATATAAAGAATACGATATTGAAAATCATATTAGCTTTTTCGATACCCGCCAGTAAAGGATATGTGGCAAATACTATTGGTACGGCTCCGCGCAAACCAACCCAGGAAATATAAAAACGCCTCCTTAGCTTCATCCTGAAAAAAACAAGGCTGAGAAAAACACTAACAGGCCTCGCAACGAAAATCAGAAACAGCGAAATAAGCAATCCAATGCCGGTATAAGGTATGATTTGAGATGGAAATACAAGTAGGCCAAGGGTAAGAAAGAGCACAATTTGCATCAACCACGCCAAACCATCAAAGAACTTATAAATGGTCTTCTTGTGAATGAAATCCTGGTTGCCAAGGTAAACGGCGCATATATAGATTGCTAGGAATCCATTCCCGCCAACAAAATCAGTTGCGGAAAAAGTTACAAACATGAGGGCTGTAACTAAAACCGGGTATAATGCTTCGAAATCCAGATTAATATTGTTGATGATATACTTGCTCAGTTTACCAAAAGTGAAACCGGCAATCGTGCCTATTATCATTTGTTGCAAAAACAATGGCACAACCGAACCAAGGCCCTGATCAGGATTGACAACAAGGCTTAAAAACGCAACCGTTAAAACATAAGCCATAGGATCATTACTGCCACTTTCCAGTTCCAATGTTGGGCGCAGGTTTGACTTTAATGCAAGGCTCTTAGACCTTAAAATTGAAAATACGGCCGCTGCATCCGTTGATGATACAATTGACCCCAACAACAAACTTTCATAAATGGTGAAGTCGGTAATATACCAAACAAACAATCCCAGCGTAATGGCTGTCAGCAATACACCAAGTGTTGATAATACCAAGCCCTGCTTCAGGATGGGTTTAACGGAAGACCAGTTTGTATCCAAACCGCCTGAAAACAATATAAAATTGAGCGAAACAATGCCTATAAACTGCGCCAATGAAGGATTATCGAAATGAATGCCGCCAATGCCATCAGACCCTGCAAGCATTCCAATCCCAAGGAAGAGCAATAAGGTTGGCACCCCAAATTTGTAGGAAGTTTTACCAACTATGATACTAATAAAAAGCAACAGTGAACCAACAAAAAGGATATTTTCTATGGTCAGGTTCATTCAGATAATTTACTTATCAATGTCATCAAATCTACAATTAAAATATTTTTTTTAAGCATTGGAATCGCGCAATTACCTGTGTTAACTGAAATCAAGCCGCATGGCACTTAACAGCAACAAAAAAACAACACGCAAAATTTTACGCTATATCAACTACACAAAAGTCCTGAAGAAATAAAAGGATTAATACATGCTGACGAGATTCTGGAAATAAACTTACAAGAATAAAGTTTTTATTTTTGCTCAAACAGGTTGATGGTATAATCAAGTAAGTCTTTTCCTCCAAAATCGCCATGCCCTGGAACAACGAATTGAACATCCGGGTAAAAACCCCTGATTTTCCTAACAGTTGCAGACCAATCCAACACATTTGCATCTCCCAAATAACCTTTATTTGCATTGAGTTCCTTGATCAGGCAACCACCGAACATAATTCTGTCTGAGGGAAAATACCCTACTACATTATCCTTTGTATGTCCTTCTCCAAAAAACCTCACTTCTACCAATTCATTGCCCATACTAAGTTTCAACGAATCTTTAAAAGCATTTTGAGGGGCTTCGAATTTATTCAAAACGGCAAGATTGATGGTTTCTTGATTTGCGAAAGATGGGACAAGTGCCTTTTTAAACTCTTTTAACCCACCCAAACAATCATTATGGAAATGTGTCGGTATAATAGCCTTTACTTTGCAATGAATGGATTCACTGATCCACTTAATCAATTCAATTGAACCTGAATCATTGGTTGGCGTATCAAAGACAATAGCTTCATTGCCACTTTTTACAACAAGGCCATTGCAAGGGACATTCCCAAAATCATTGGTTTGTAAAAAGGAAATATGCTGAAACGAATTCCGGGCTATCTGTATAATAATTAAATGTTTTGATCGGTAAACCTCCTGTGGCTTAAATACATCTGCATCCTGGGCAAGGCAACTGGATTGAAAGAGAAAAACGAAAAACAATGAAAATGTTGAAATACTGTATTTCATGAAAGTTTAAGATAAATGTTTAATAAAAAATGCAGCCAGATTAATCCTTATCTAAAGAAATAAAGATAAAATATTGGTAACATGAACAAGAAACCTGTTTGCAAAAGATTATAAAATTCATTATAAAGCAATGTCATTTCTGACCGTTTGTCCTTAATATTCTATCCAGCTTTTTACCTTTGGCAAGTTCATCCACCAGTTTATCTAAATACCTGACCTTCCTGGTCAGAGGGTTTTCTATCTCTTCAATGCGGTAACCACAAATCAGGCCTGTTATCAAATTTGCGTTGGGATGCAGATTAGCCATATTAAAAAAGGTTTCAAATGTCACTTTATCTTCAATCATTTTCTTCAAATCCCCAACTTCAAATCCAGTTAACCATTCAATGACCAGGTGTAATTCATCTGATGTCCTCCCTTTTCTCTCCACTTTGCCGACATAATACGGATAAACGGATGCAAATGTCATGCTGGCGATTTTCCGATCCTGAGCAGATGTCGTTTTCATATAATAATCATTTAAACCACTTTTTTGCCGATTCCCTTCGATGCGGGCAACCAGGCCAGCAACATGGCTTTTTCTTTCCATCTTTCAAGTCTTCCAACATTCTCCTGATATGTTCGTTCCTGGTTTCTTCCTTTTTGACTATTGTAACCCAGCATATCCATTCATTACGTTGAATGGCAGTCAGGTTGTTCCAAAGTTCAAGAACGACGGCATTTCGCGTTAATGCCGCCTGCATGTCATCAGGTATATCATGAGCAATTCCTGAGGCAATTAAGGTATTCATAAAATAAATTTGAAACTAACCAAACACACCCTCATTTACATCAACCTAACCTAATTACGCAAACAAATATATCCATTCAATGAAGTAGCAATAATTAACCAAATGAAATAAGGCGCAACCAGTAATGACCTGACTCCGATTTTACTGTAATAGGCAAAAAGCATATACCCAATCAATATTGTCAACATCACAATGATCAGCAATGCCGTATTGGTTTCATGCAATGAAAAGAATACGGGGTTCCATGATATATTCAATACCAATTGTAAAGTATACAGTATTAGCAGTTTTGCCCTTTGCTGCCGATGATTCCATAAATATGAAACATAGAAAGCAAAGCAAATCATGATAAAGGTCCATGCAAATCCAAAGACCCAACCTGGAGGAGTCCAGGGTGCTTTATTGAGCAGCCGGTACCATTCGCTTTGTACACCGTCTGTTGTAAAAAGGCCACCTAAGGCTAGTGCGGCAAAATTTATAATCAAGAATATTATTACCCGTGTAACCATAATATGACATTTATAACCACCTCTAGCTCAGCTAAATCGTTAAATAAACAGCAAACTGAAAATGCCTTGATCTAAATTAAAGAAATTTAAATGACTTATTTAAAACCCGACATTAAAAATCAAATACAAACCTGCTAGGCCACCGGAATTCCCTTTCTAATGAGTTGACAAGTGACAAAATAAAAGACATAACATTACTTTCGGCAAAGCCCGTATCAGAAATATCATTACAGCCTTAAACCATAATAATAATGACCGCATTCATCCCCCTCAAAATCAGCTATTGCGGGCAGATGCCCCCATTCATTAAAATTATGCTTCCTTAAAAGGGAAATGCTGGGTATGTTTCTGTCAAGCACAATTGCTATAAGTGTTTTAAAGCCTAAATTCCTGGCCACCTCAATAGAGTAAGTCATTAAACGGTCACCGTATCCTTCGCCTTTATAAACTTTATGAACATAATAGCTTATCTCAGCTGTAAACCTTAAAGCTTTACGTCCTTTTCTGTAAGCTGACAAACTGGCCCAACCAACTATTACTTCATCTACTTCTGCTACAAATACAGGGCATTGTGCACCATGTTCATTAAACCATTTTAACCTATCCTTTAATTCACAACACTCCAAATCCGCTGTCTCAAATTTCGAAAGGACAGCTTGGTTATAAATCTCGTTAATTTGTTCTAAATCTCCTACTTGAGCAACTCGAATCATAATTTTTATCTGCCTTTAGTAATTCAGAATGTCATAATCAAGATCTAATAAACAACAGGACTGAGTATATTATGACATTGATAATCCCTCAATACTGAAAAAATAATACATACCTAATATAAGCCATTATAATTAAACCATGAAAGTAGAACCCCGTCAATACTTTTACGTATCGGTTATGATGAAAAATGTTTGAAGCTGCAAAAGCACAAATATGAATTTTATAACACATCATATCTTTATAACAATCCCTACATTTGCGGAAATCTCGAAACAAGCTACTATGCCTATTAGCGAAAAATTAGCCGACCGTAACCAGGCCATATGTGAATTATGCAATTCTAAATCGGCAAGTAATGAGTATTTGGTCTCTCCCAAGAATGAGCATGTACCGGAGAACTTAGTGGCGTTATGCGATGATTGCTATTCCAAACTTGATAAAATTCAGAATGACGACTATTGGCGTTGCTTGGAAGGAAGTATCTGGAATCCGGAAGCAAGCGTTCAAGCCCTGAGTTATAGGATCCTTTATTTGCATAAAAATAAAGAATGGGCTGATAGCATCATACATTCGGTAGAACTAAGCGAGAGCACGGTTAACTGGGCCATGAGTATATTTGAAGTTGAAGAAGGTCACATAGATGCATACGGAAATAAATTGGAGAACGGAGACAATGTTATTTTAACCCAGGCACTGAATGTAAAAGGAACCAACTTTTCAGCAGCCAAGGGTACGGTAGTTAAAAGAATTAAACTGGTACCGGGAAACACAGGGCAAATTGAAGGTAAAATAAACGATCAAACCATCGTTATTTTAACTAAATATGTAAAAAAAGGGTAAACATGTTTTACCATTAAATACATTTATAACATCCACTCCCATTTCAATAAGGAATAGCAATCGGAGTCTTCACTCACGCCGTTTACCACATAGTCTTCGCGCATTGTTCCCTCTTTGGTAAAACCAAAACGTTTCAATAGTCTAATTGATGGAATATTAGATTCAGCAACCAATGCCTCTATTCGATGTAATTTTAATTCCGAAAATCCTTAATTCAACACTTCACGCAAAGCCTCAGTCATATAACCTTTTTGCTTGTCTTCATCATGCCTTAAACTGTAAAACAATTCCGCCCTCCGGTGGGAAATGTTCCATGTATGAAAACCACATTCGCCAATTGGCAGGATATTGTCGCGTGTAATCAATAAAAAGTAAAACATTGACAGCCGAAAGGTTTCCATTCCCTTTTCATACATCATGCGATAATGCGCATACCCTTTTTCGTCTATCCCGAAATATTGCATGATATCCTCTTTTGACCCGGCATTAAATAATTGATTGATTATTGAAGGTGTAATACCCTTTAAAACCAACCTTGGAGTATATAACAGTGTTTCGGCTTCCATATAAACTCATTTCTCATTCTTGCAGCAAATGTGCGAACTAAAGTGTATTAATTGTACGTTGAAAATACTCAAATAATATTCAAAACTCTATTTTCAACAACTTATACGGTTTGAAGCCAATTTGACCAGCAGGGTATCTGTTTGCCCGGAATGCAGGCACTATTACAAAAGCGGACTTTGCAAATTTACCTTAGGCAGTTCTCCTTTTGAAGGTTTGAGCGCGTATGTCGCGAACCAGATGGGAGTGGTATTGCAATAATTTTATTACTGTATTTCCTTATTCTTTGTTCGTTTAAAGATGTCCCTCATTAGAAATACAATGCAAATCACAAAAGTTACAGCATAGATGATATCCAGTACCGGCTTTTCGAATCTCAAATTATGATAATCGAAATGCCGGATTAATCTGCTTCCAGTTACCAAAGCAATTACCAGTAAAATAATATTTAACCCTTTGCCTGCTTTCATGTGATTATATATGTATTTAATCCAATCGTCAACATTGATAAGAAAACACTTCAGCTACATGAAATGATTCCATCAAAATCTGAACAAATGAACCCAGAACTGAACTCACCCATTAACGGAATAATGTAAACATGTAATCTATATACTAACCTTGAAAATCTCCGCAATCATGATCTTTAAACTTACTAAAGACATCCCGGTTGGTATAATAAGTTGATAATTTCATTGCTTTCATCCTAAATTCATTGCCTCCTAGTTCCAATCTATATACTGGCGCTTCATCAATTTTTATAAATTGAAATTCAATTTGCGGAGTTTTAACTATTAAATTATCCCCCTCAAGAGAATATGAAAATTGTTCAAACCTATGAGATATATTCTCGTTGCATACATTTATCAAGTCAAAATTCTTATCTGTCAGATGAATACTTGCCAAGTCACAAGCATAGCAATTTCCATTAAAGTCAATTCCGAATTTTTCAAATACATTCTTATTCTGGGAATCCTTTATTTCCAATGGTACCAGTTCAGAGTAATTGACCAAATCATCAGCATTTACCTGGTTGGACTGAACAGTGGGAATTGTCGGGCTGTCTATCGGCGTATCAGACCGGGAACCATTACCAGCCTGAGATGCCTGTTCGCTGCAACTTGTGATGACAAACAAAATAAGACTTGATAAGAAACAATGTATTTTATTCATGCTAATTGAAATATTTAGTTAATACCCTAACAGCCAGGTTAATATTTGTAATGTTTTTAAAAATAAGAATGACTAAACCGGCCCTTGTACTAAAATAATGAAATTTAACTGAAGCATGAATTGGAATCTGTGGCTATAAGCATTCTGCAAAAAACCAAAGCGCATATATACTTTTCGCAACAACTATTTAATATGAAAACATATCAATTATTATTTATCCTCAATATCCCCAACCCAAACAAAAACGTTTACTAATATGCCAAGAAATGCGATTGCGCAAGTAATTCCAATAATGAAATCAAACAATTGCCTACATTCAATAAAACATAATAACTGAAATATTTCCTTAATTGATAATTATATTAGGTATTCTAAATATTAAAGCCTACTTTTACATTCTTCATCAAGAGGTTGAGAATTCTTTCTAATTGTATCCCAGATACTTTCAGTTAAACTCCGCAATTTTTTAATTAAGCAAACTTCACAATGTAAATTGTCAAGGGGTATTTTAAAACAAGCCCAGTAATGGGTAAAAAAACAACAAATGAAAAAAGGAACAGTAAAGTTCTTTAACTCAACCAAAGGTTTTGGTTTTATTAAAGGAGATGATGGACAAGAAGTATTTGTTCATGTAACAGGTTTAAAAGCCGACATTCAGGAAAACGACCATGTATCATATGATACTGAAGTTGGCTCCAGAGGGGTCAATGCAATAAATGTCAGATTACAGGATTAAATTTTCAGGGCAGCTTTAAAAAGCTGCCTTTTTTTTGAATTCTAGCGCTCCTATCTAGAATTCATGCAAAGTGGATCTTAATTAGCCCGGGTGACTAAGAGTAAGTTTATTGGATCTTAAGCTCTAATGACACCCAACAGGATACTGCTACAAGCGCACCATACTTGCACCTGCCGTTACTGATGTACAGGAGCTCAAAGGAATAATACTGATTATTGCTCGAGGACAAACCCGAATTTCGGAAATACGATGTTTTAAATAGCGTACTCCCGGGCTAATCATTTAACCGTAGAAATTAACAATCCTTTTCTGGATCACAGCTCAGCCAATCCTTAATCCATTCTCCACCACTTTGTCAGTGGTCAATAAAGTCACTTCGTCTTCATTTATAGCTCCCAAAATAAGGCATTCACTTATAATTGTGGCAATTTGCTTTGGTGGAAAGTTCACTACGGCAATAACTTGTTTTCCAATTAATTCTTCTGGTGAATATAATTTTGTGATTTGAGCAGATGATTTTCTTTTACCAAATTCACCAAAGTCAACAACAATTTTATAAGCCGGCTTTTTGGCTTCCTTAAAAATTTCAGCACCTACTATTGTTCCTACCCGCATCTCAATTTTTTGAAATTCATCCCATGTAATCATGTTGTCAAATATTTCAATAGTTAAAAAACCTTACTCCGGGAAATTATACATTATTCCACTCAAAGAGTCTGTAACCATACAACAAAGCTGGGGATTTCGTGGTAATGCATGCCGGTAAGTTCCATTTCCGGATGATAATAAACAATGCTGATATAAGTATTATTAATACTTATGCCCCAGTTCACTTTGCCTGTATTATTGCCTTTCTTAAACTCCTGCACTTATACTGTTCTTGTTTACATGACAGCTAATATTGTAAAAATATTGCAATAAAACAGAATCTTACATAATCAGGTGACTTCAAAACTATCGTCCTGGCTTATCACTTAACAGCCGTGAATCCTGCTGATTGAATATGGAATTTCAAACAAAATACGGAAAACCGGACTACTCATTAAACAAATGATGAAACATTCACATCGCCCCTTTTTTTATGTGCAATTGCTATGGCCAGGCTCACCGTTTCTTTATTTTAGATATTGTCTGTCCAACACTTTTCGTTGGCCTGTCCATATTATCTAATGAAAATTTTAACGCATCATTAATCAACCTCCTAACGTTCGTGTTCCTATAGTCAGCTTTGCATGTAATATCAATATGACGTATCAAATTTCCAGTACCTGTTAAAAGGCCATAGGGGTCATGCAGAAGCGTCCCTTTATTAAATCCCAGGTTTAAATAATTTGAGTAAACTGGTATCATACAATACGCATCTTGTAATTTATCAGACACAGAAAAAACTGCTGTCAAAGCATGCGTGTGATAAAGCAGTTCATTTGAATCTTTGTTTTGCTCTAATATATAATTTCTCAAATCCTTAAACAAGGATACAAGATTTTTGTCTTTCAATTCAAGTAAAAAAAGAAAGTCAGGATGTATTGGTCTTACCATTGATATGATGCATTAATTTGATGGTTTCAACTAAGTCTGACCATTGTGGCAACAGCTTACAGAAACTGAAGCTTTAAAAGCAAATTACCTCGTCAGCACGTCGTACTAAAATAACATAAAGTAAACGAACAATGTCCTGCAGGCTGCAGCAATACAAGCGATGGCTCATGTTACAAACTAATAAGGATTTTCTGTCGTCAACTTCCTCAATGCTTGCAACACATAGATAGCTGAAAATCAAAACATTGGACCCAAATTACTAAACCGGTATTATGTGAGCATGCATTTCATTTATCCTTCTGCAGGTTCTACGAATTCAACTCCGTATTCTGCGGCTATATCCATCACTTTTGCATAATCGATTTCAATACTCCCTGGTTCAGGTGGAATATGGGAAGTTGCTGGGGTACTCAAGGCTCGTACGCAATCCTCAAAACCTGAAGGGGAGCAAACAATAAGTATCCTGGCGTGCCCGGGAGAATCCACTGTATAGGTATGAGGAATATCTTTAGGTGCAAGCAGGTAGTCACCTGCTTTTAACTTGGAGGTATTTCCTCCAACTGATATCGTCAACTCACCTTCAATCACATAGAAGCCCTCATCTTCCCGATGATGGACATGCCAGGGTGGGCTACCTTCATTAGTGGCATATAACTCGATCATGCAATACCTGCCATCCGTTTCTTTGCCTGTTACATGTATTATTGCGAGTTCACCCAGCCAGTTTAGTGCTTCATTTATCATTACTTATGCTTTTGGTTACGCTGGTTACATTCGTGTTACCAAATAGTATAAGAAAATAATTTCCTTCTTTGCAAGCTGTATGGCTTTAGATCCACACATCATGCATAACCGCCAGTTAATATCGAAGAACCTTGTTCGGAGTACAATCGCCAGAGTCCTGTCACACTAATTTAATACATTTGATTCGAAGAGCAAACTGTAAGCATGCTCCACGCAGAGTTTTTAACCACAACTGAGCATAGCGAACGTCGGGACGCAATGTATGCTGCAGCACCTCAGAACGATTTATCCAACATATACAAAGGACTACCAGGAATTTGAAGCATAAAACACAAAACCACAGTTTGTTTTAGAAAATACGTTGTAACCATCTCCCTTGTTTTGTTCATTATATGTTGTTCAAATGTCTGTTAGATCGATTCAGTCTAACTTTTATACTCAGAATAAAGTATAAACTTTTTACCATCGAAAAAGTAGAGGCCTGTTTCCCAGGTACCTACCCAAATATTTCCAGCTTTATCTTCCAAAACAGACCAAACTCCCGGATGGGCTAAACCATCTTCATTTGTAAAACAAGTGAAAGTTTTCCCATCATACCGGCAAATGCCATCACCGCCAAACCATAGATTTCCATTATTGTCTTCTATAATTCTGGTAACCATACCGGGTAAGCCGTCTTGCTTTGTAAAACTTGTAAATGATTTCCCATCATACCGGTATGCGCCTCCCCAATTACTGAACCAAATATTTCCCTGTTTGTCTTGCAATTGAGGCCATCCCCAATTATGCGCCTTTGGCTTTGGTCCATTCTGAAACAAATTCTTTAGTTTGAGGTTGGTTATAGATTTGCCATCGTAACGATATACACCTTCATTAGTGCGACCTCCAAACCAGATGTTACCTGCATTGTCTTCTAAAATATGTTCCACTTTATCGTTATTGCTCAAAAAGCCTTTTGCAGTATCATTTATACTAAAGTGCGTAAAGGTTTTGCCGTCAAAAACATACACTCCGTCAATAGTTACTAACCATAGTTTTCCAGATTTGTCCTGCATAATATCATAAACCATTTGCTTTTGATAAAACTCATTTTTGTTCGGTGGCAGGTTACTGGGTTTGGGAATCTGTACCTTAGTAAATGTCTTTGAATCGTAAAGGCAAACCCCGTCTTGAGTACCTATCCAGATATTAGAATCCCTATCTTCCAGGATGTCGTTGATGGAATTACTGATTAATCCATCGGCTACCAAAAACTGGCGAAATGATTTACCATCATATTTATATAGGCCATTTTCCGTGGTTCCGAACCAAAGATTTCCAGATTTGTCCTCAAGGCCGCATCGTACATGGCCATATCGCGGGTTTCCAATGGTTTTTATAAGTTTTGGGTGATCCGGTACTTTTGGCAAGTCTTTTACAACCGGCCCGCTGCAGGCAGCACCAAAATATAGTATTGCCAGGAAAGCAAAAGCATGTCTATTTGAGAATACTGTAATCATTGTTGACTATAATGGTTTGGCATTGAATCTGTATGCAGGAATAAGTGTTGCCAAGCGTTGAAGAATAACTGAGCCGGGCATTAAGAAGTTGGGTTTGAGAACCGATTTTGAATAATAGATCGCCGTACCAAATTAACAAAATCAAACCGAATTACGAACCGTAATGTACGTTGCTCAGGAAGTAAGGCCCCGATTGAAAAGAGGGATCGCCGGGACTGATCAAGGTCCCGCATTGCCTGGGATTCATCTTCGCCCATTTACTGAAACCGATTAGAATTAAACTGTTGATTTTCTAATGTCAATCTAAAACTTTTGTCTGCAATTGATAGTCCAGTTATCCCATATCTACAAGTTCGTTTCCGTGTATTTTTTAAAATTATCCAAAATCGATTGCCATCCGATTCTTTGCATTTCTATTGAATGCTCTGTTTCCGGGTCAAACGTTACAGATATCTCTGTAAGGCCGTTCTTATCTTTAAATTCAACTGTTGCAAATCGCCCGAAAAATTCATAAGTGAAATTCTCTCCCGGATTTATTTCAGTATAAACTGCATCAAAGTCAAAACCATGACTTCCATCTTTGGCTTCCATTCTTGCAACATACTTCCCACCTACTTTCAAATCGTTTGTAGCTGATGGGCAATGCCAACTTGGATCAGCAAAATTCCATTTTGTAATATGCTGAGGTTCTGTGTAAGCGTTCCAAACTTTTGTTTTATCAGCAGATACCGTTGTTCTGACTGAAATTCTTTCAAGTGCCATAATTCTAATTCTGGTTTTGCATTGGTTCAGTGCACATTATTTCCCATTGGTGTCCGTCAAGGTCAACAAAACTGTCATAATACATCCATCCGTGATCGGCACTTTCTCTATATCTTGTTGCACCGTTCTCTAGCGCAAGTTTAACAATGTTGTTTACCTGTTCTCTACTATCCACTTCAATTGCAGTCAAAACTTGTGTTGTCGTCCCGTCTGCAATAGGCCTGTTTGTAAATGTGCTAAACAAATCATGGGAAATGAGCATTGAATACATAAGTCCATCATTAAGAATCAAGCATAATGCCCTGTCGTCTGAAAATTGTTCGTTAAATGAAAATCCGAGTTTTGTCCAAAATTCCCTTGCAATTGTAAGGTCTTTGACTGGAAGATTAACAAATATTGATTTGACTTTCATTGTATACTATTATGTGTCGGTACATAAAAATTAGTGATAACAGCGCCGTCGTAAAGAAATCGGGGTATGAAAACCAATTTAGCCAACCCGAATCCCACACTAAAATAACGAAATGTCAGCTAAAATATAATGCAGGTTGCTTCACTACAGGTTCAGTCTAATGCCCTAAGTTTTTAGATCTTGTCGCCGCTCATTAACCAAGGCCATGAGTACCTAAATAACTGAAATTCCGGGTGTCGGCCCATTTCCCATAGATGCCTGCACCAGTAATTAAGCAATGTTAACTTCATTTTCTGTTTCCCTGTTACCCTCAAAGTCTGTGATGTTCTTTAAAGTCGTAATTGCGATTGCTTCCAATGCTTCCTTTGTAAAGAACCCCTGGTGTGCTGTTATAAGTACATTAGGAAAAGAAATTAGTCGGGCTATTAAGTCGTCCAGGATGATGCTTTCAGATAAGTCTTTGAAGAACAAATGTTCTTCTTGCTCATATACGTCAATTCCCAAATATCCTAATTTACCACTTTTTAATGCATCTATTGCATCTTGCGTATTTATCAAAGCGCCCCGGCTTGTATTAATCAGCATTGCTCCCTTCTTCATTTTTGAAATTGCATGCTTATCAATCAAGTACCTTGTTTCAGGAGTGAGCGGACAATGAAGTGATATAATGTCTGACTCTTTTAAAAGTTGATCAATTGGCTTGTATTGAATTCCGGCTTCTTTTAAGTCAGTTGATTCAACAATATCACTTGCTATTACATTACAGCCGAAACCAAGCATAATTCTACAAAACGCTGAACCAATTTGACCTGTTCCAATTACCCCTATTGTTTTGCCATGCAGGTTAAATCCAGTTAATTTTTCCAATGAAAAATTATTTTCGCGAACTCTGTTGTATGCCTTATGTGTTTTCCTGTCTAATGTCAAGATGAGGGCTACGGAATGTTCTGCTACTGCTTGAGGCGAGTATGCGGGCACTCGCAGAATTTTAATGTTTTTTTCCTGCGCAGCTTCAACATCAACATTATTAAATCCGGCACAACGCAATGCAATTAGCCTGACAGCATTTTTAGACATTATTTCAATGGCTTTTCTATCTATTTTGTCATTTACGAAAACGCATACTGCTTCATACCCCTGAGTCAGGTTTGCAGAGTCAGAATTTAATGCTGTGTCAAAGTATGTCAGATCATGATGAGCTGTTTCGTTGAACCTGTCCAGAAATTCCCTGTCATAAGATTTTGTACTGAAAACTGCTACTTTCATGGTCATGTATAATTGGTGCTAATGAGACCTTCTTGATGCCAGTTGGGAAGTTAGTCGCCAAAAGCCTGTCCTGTCAAGCCTAAAGTACAGAATTTTTTAATAAGAACATGGCCAAGGTTGCACCAATATATGCGTAGTCAAATGGCGCAACCGGATTAATTTCTTTATTGTACAATTTACCAATAATGGATAAAGAATGGTTATTAATTGAACTTTCAGTTAAACCCCGTTTGCCGTAAAGCTGATATTCGGCAGATTTTTATATACTAACTTTCATGAAGAAGCCTTTATATACTCATCTAAGATCTGAAAGTATTAACTTTTTCATTTTAAAAGTGTTCATCAAGGCCTTCTCTCTTACAATAGGATCTTCGCTGTGAATAAGGTCGAAGTATTCAACTGGAACTACCTGCCACGATAAGCCATATTTATCTTTGCACCATCCACAAACACCCTCTTCTCCTCCGTTTGAAATAATTGCATCCCAATAATAGTCAGTTTCAGCTTGGTCCCTCGTATTTATAACAAAAGAAACTGCTTCATTAAATTTAAACAATGGTCCGGCTGCTAAAATGCTAAATTCCATACCTGCTATTTCCATCACAGCCGTTTCAAACGCTTGGCCACCCATTTCAGGTGGATTTATAAATTGCCGATAGTCTTTTAGTACGCCATCTTTAAAAATTGACAAATAATAATTCACTACTTCTTTTGCATCCTTTTCTACCCAAAGACATGGCGTTATTCTATTTTTAATTGTCATATCATTAAATCTATATTGCTTATTAAATATTCCTGACACACTGCTTTTTATCGTCAGTTGGGGTTGTAGCCCTTGTCATTCTGGTCCGCAATGCTCTAAATTAGTTACTTTTTACATAAGTTCGTTACCAAGCTTATGGCACAAAGAATCTAAGATCCTCACTGCGCCGGGCGAAAGTCTGGGCGCTGTACTATAGAGCAAACAGCCTAAAATTTGTCAAGCCATTTAACTGAGGCTCATTATAATTTTATTGCAAAAGTTTCCAAAGTCAGCCCCATTTATGTATAACCTGCGTAATAAGCAAGGCATATATCAAATACATAGATTCGGGTACCTTAATATCAGTTTTTCGAATTGATCCACTTCCTTATTCCTCAGAAGTGATACATAATCTAATGTCTGATTGATTTTTTTTCTTTTAATAAAGCTTATAGCAGCATAAGTATCATGCCAAGTACCTACTTCACTCTGAATTTTATGTATAAGCTCCAAATCAATTCCAGCGACTTTCTTACTTCTTTCTGGCAGAAGTTCGTACATATAAATCAGCTTCTTAATTAACTTCCTAAAACGATGCATATCATTCCTGTTTTTTGAATGAAACCTTTTGGTCGCCTTTAATCGTATTTTTCTGATGTAACTCTGAATTATAATTTCATTTGGCATATGATAAGTTAAAAAAGTCTTTTTCCGAAATCGCCTCACTAGCGTTATATATTCAGGGATGTGATTTAAATAGTTTTTCATCCTTCTTTCTTTGATTTTCTTCCAATCGTCAATAACCGCTAAAGGAAACTTTGGAAGTGTTTTTATAAGGTCAATATTTATTTGAATTTCACGAATCTCGCCTGCTTTCTTAAACAAATTTTCCAATAGCCGAAAATCAAATTTTTCTGAATACGCATATTTGATGAAAGATAATAGGGAGCGTATTTTCTTTATACTCACTCGTAAACGATGCAAATGTTCTAAATCAGAATCCTCGCTTAAGTCTTTTAGATGTCTTTCAACTGATTTCAGTTGTTCTAAAAGGAATATATGAAGAACTTCATTATTCATAAATTTTCTCCTTGCTTATTACGGAGCCGTCTTAAAGAAGTTGGGCTTTGAGAACCCTTTTCGCTAAACCGAACGTCGTACTAAAATAACAAAAAGTAACCGAAGACCGAACTGTAAGGAGCGGCACTAAGAGCAGCCTGTCCGCAATGGCGGATAGCACAATGCCTCACCGCTATAGAATTTCTTGTCGTTCATTTAATAAGACCAATTAGAAAAAGCTGTTCGAATTACCATGCGACGCCTGGCTTGAGAAAATACGATATTATAGGCAGCACTACTGTTTCTGAATGTAATTAATCAACAATTTCGTTCTACTCTACTTAACTATGGCATATTTTCAGGTGGGCCAGCCGTCCTTTCAAAAGTCATTACACCTGCTGAGATATCGATATTATCCGATGAATATTTTTTTTCAAATTTAACTTTCAAATACTCTTTGTTTAAGCTTACAATTGAAAACACAACTCTTCCCCTTTTATCACATATATCTTTGAAAAGGATAACTGATGTTTTGAATTCATCAAAAGGCTCAAATATTCTAAATCCAAAACTTATACCTAATTCAGTATTGCTTGTCTTTTCAATTAATGTGAAATCTGATTGTATTTCATCGCTACTAAATGTCAATCTTTCAATAGAATATTTTTTTCCATCTTTTGAAAAAACCTTAGCCCTAATATCATTTTCAATCAATTGCCAATTGCCCACAATTAAATGAGGCTTAGGGTTAGCCCTAAAAGAAGTAAATGATAAAAAAGAGAATAAAATAGAGATATATAAATTAAAGTCTTTCATTTTAGAATTTAAGCTACGAAGTTTGGGTTAAAGTATTGCATACAACGGCCACGTATTTCCGCAGGCCGGGTTTTCGAAGCCCGGTCGCCCGTAGCCTGTCGCACTAAATTAATGTAATTTAACCGAAGAACGAACTGTAAGGTGCGGCACTAAGTGCGTAGCAAAATGCCGCACCGATTTAGAACTTTTCGTCGCACATTGACTGAAGCCAATTAGAAAAATGATGCCCAAATTTCCAGGTCGCGCCCGGCTTGAGGAAATACGATGTTGGCTGAAGGTTTTTCGAGTTATAAAAAAATGCCGTTGAAGAGTACGATCCTCCACTTGTCGGGATCTTCATACGTTTCACTTTTACCTTCCCAGTATGGATTTTCGGGTTTTACAGGAAAGCAATTCATTTGCTCAAGCCTCTTATTAGCTTCTGTATATTCCGTAGAATTGTTGAAATAAAAAACTAGCAGATGCTCATTGGTAGGCTCCGGTAATGCTGTCTCATTTACATGTTTAGTAAATTCAAGATGATGTTCACTGTCGGGAAGCCCTATCATAACACCGTCATATCCCTCGTGACCTGCAAATTGTCCGATAACCTTTAAACCAAGCCCATCTGTATAAAACCTTGTGATTTCTGCCAGTTGATTGGTGGGTCTAGCTATTCTGAATTGTACTGCTTTCATTTTTCTGAATTATGTGATTATATAATTTGCCTGATATATCTGCTGCGTCTGATTAGCATAGATAATAATAGAGAAAGCAAAATACCGGCAATGGTAACTGCTATGAACTTAATATTGGCATTGAGCAAAAGATTTATTATGCTATACTGCAATAAAATGACGATAAATAAATGCACCAGGTATATGCCATAGGCATTCGCTGATAATTTTGAGACAAATGCATTCGTACTGTTTCCATACTTTTTGAAAAGTGCAAGGAGACCTATGCTAATTCCAATACACATTACTGATTCTATAAGCGATTCGGTTATCCAATAATTTTTTATTTCATCCGGCAGATACCTTTGAACTATATAGATGAAAACTGCAAAGCCAAAAAAAGCTAAGCTATATTTACTTTTTAACTGATTTAGCCAACTAGTATGATTGAAAAAAGCCCCTGCTAAAAAAAGCAAAAAGTATTGCGACAGGTGAGCAGGCTCCAGCGGTATGAGCCAGGTTCGCCAGGTATCTATCGGATATTTCAATCGTACTGCAGCACATAAGACTGTTATGACCACTGTAAATATTAAAATATGGCTAACAGTTAATGAGCCGGCTTTTTTAGCAAGATCGATAAATTTTTTATGAAATAAAATATTGTAGACTATTGAATAGGCCAGTAATGAGGCTACAAACCAAAGATGGCCTGTAGCAACCGGCGGCTTGTGCAGGTAACTGTCGGCAAAGAAACTAAATACATTACGGTTGCTTTCTGTAAAAAAATAATTGAATGGGAGAAAGATGAATAACGTAACGAATAGTAAAGGTATACCTAATCTTTTAAACCGGTCATTCATGAATGCAAGGTTTGATTTCATTTTAATACTGAAAACCATAAAGTAACCAGAGATAAAAAAATAAAGACCCATCATGTAAGATGCATTTAAAAAAAAGAAATCCCTCAACCAGTCAGCTTTGAAAGGATCGTTTACAACCCATACACCCCCGGTAGTACCATAGGCTTGAGCAGCATGGTGCGCCACTACCAGGCCGGTAAGAAACACTTTAATATTATCTATATAAACAATGCGGTTGCCGTTCATCCTATTTGATTCGAGACTTTTACCAATTAGATTGACTCTGCTTTGTTTTTCAGTGCCAGGTTCATTTCAATAAAATTATTTCTTGTTTCTTCCCCTATTTTTTTAAAAATAAATGAACTGAGCACTCCACTGAATATTTCTGAATGTATCAACTTAACATGATTGTTACCCGCATCTTCTATTATAAATGAATGGACACCGTCAAACAATCCCTTAAAGAAAAGATTGCCGAGCCAGGAGAAACTTTCGCCGTATTTCACTTCTTGGATAATCGGATTGAACCTAATAGTCTTATCTCCGTTTCGTAATGTGTTTTTTAGCTTGCTTCCTTTTTTTAACTCCCCTTCTATACTTATAATAAAGGGATTCCATACATGATAAGAAGAGAAATCTGTGAGTACCTGCCACACTTTCTCCTTCGAAGAATTAATTATTATTTCTGTTATAATCTGCTTGTTCATAACGTATTTATTTATGGAACAAAGCTATGAAGGTAGAATAGTAGGTTTATTATCTTTTGTAAAGAAATCAGCTTCCTTCCATAAGCCGTTTTCGGATTCGACTGAGGGAAACAGGTGTAATACCCAGGAAGGAGGCAATCATATGATGCGGTACACGAAGTAGTAAATCACCTTGTGTAGCTTCAAATTTCTTCCATCTTTCTTCAGGGCTATCAAGTATATAGGACGACAATATCATTTGTGCATTGATAAACCGCTGTTCGGATATCTTGCGGGCAACCGTTTCCATTTTGGGAATCTTTTTATAAAGTGTTTGCAAATCATCATAACTAATAACAAGAAGTTCGGCATCTTCCAGGGTATCTAGTGATTGATTGCCAGGCGTCTGGCGCAGAAAACTTTCATAGCAACTTGCAAAAAGGTGCTCTCTGAAAATAAAAGCGGTAATGTCTTCTGTGTCTTTGGTGTAGTATAGCCGCAGTAGCCCCTTGCTTATAAAATATAACTCTCTTGCAATTTTTCCTTTTTTTATCAGGGTGAATTTTTTTGGCACTTGCCTGAATGTGAAATAGCTTTCTATGATATGCTTTTCCTCATTAGTAATATTCTTGAATTGTGATATGTAGTCAAATAATGGGGTAAACATAGCAAGCAAATAATACCGGTTGATTAATCAGAGGGTTTAAACTTTCAGCCAACGGCCACGTATTTCCGCAGGCCGGGTATTCGAAGCCCGGTCGTCCGAAGCCTGTCGCACTAAATTAATGAAATTTAACCTAAGAACGACCTGTAAGGTGCGGCACTAAGAGCGTAGCAAAATGCCGCACCGTTTTAGAACTTTTCGTCGCACATTGACTGAAGCCAATTAGAAAAATGATGCCCAAATTTCCAGGTCGCGCCCGGCTTGAG